>Ga0307408_100000192_pt1 | contig 65993 bp, 59 predicted proteins | sample 322Cmetagenome_FD_202116 | JGI IMG/M metagenome (GOLD analysis project Ga0307408, IMG submission 202116) | Maize rhizosphere microbial communities from greenhouse at UC Davis, California, United States - 322HYB-C-3 | ecosystem: Host-associated > Plants > Roots > Rhizosphere > Soil | place... | reverse complement strand
ACCGGTATCGGTTTGGCGCTCGACCGACATGGATTCCGGCATGGTGAGAATTAATTTGTAACCTTTTACCGCGCACACCAGCGCCAAACCGATACCGGTATTGCCTGAGGTGGGTTCAATGATGACGGTATTTTTGTTGATTAAACCTGTTGCTTCAGCATCTTCAATCATTGATAAGGCGATACGATCCTTGATGCTACTGCCAGGGTTGAAACGTTCGACCTTCATCCAGACTTCGATGTCACTGCGAAATAAATGGTTGATGCGAACGTGTGGAGTATTGCCAATAGTCTGCAGAATATTATCGAATTTCATAAGGTTCCCTCGTGAGTAAATAAGCCAGCATTGATTCTACGCCTAGTCCAGGCGTTTCTTAAAGCGACTTGCCGCCGCTATCACCCCAAGCACGGTAAACCCGATCAGCCACCATAAATCCGGCTGCAAATCTTCCAGCGTTGCGCCGCGCAAGACTATGGCGCGCACCATGCGGATAAAGTGAGTCGCAGGCAGCGCCTCGGCGATCCACTGCGCCGCTTTGGGCATTCCCTCGTAGGGGAACATAAAGCCGGAAAGCAGAATTGATGGGATCAATAAAAACACTGTAAGTTGCATTGCCTGCAACTGGGTTTTGGCGATGGTGGAAACCAGCAGGCCAAGCGTGAGGCTGGCGCTGATAAAGGCGAAGACGCCGAGCACCAGCTGATCCAGCCGACCATTGATCGGCACATCAAAAATTAAATGCCCGAGGCCGAGAATAATCGACACCTGAATCAGGCCGACAAAAATATAGGGCACGATTTTACCGATCATAATTTCGCTGGAGCGCACCGGCGTAGTGATCAGCAATTCCAGGTTACCGCGCTCGCGCTCGCGTACTAGTGCTGCCGAGGTGAACATCACCATGGTCATGGTAAGCACAATCGCCACCAGCCCGGGCACGATATTAATGGCTGAGCGCCGCTCGGGATTAAAAAAGAGTGCGACTTCAAATGTGTTTTTGCGCGCGATGGGCTGTGCCTCAAAACCACTGGCGAAAGGCATTTGTTGTAATGCGAGCAGGGCATTTCCGACCATGGTATCGGAACCGTCGATCAGCCATTGGGCGATCGGGCGTTGGTCTTGCAGCCGTTGGCCAAAATCCTCGGGGATCACCAACACTGCGTGCACATGGCCACGGCGAATTGCGTCTTCCGCTTGCTTGGGGGTTTGATAGGTTTCGGTAAAACTCACGACTTGGGTGGCGGTAAGGTCGCTAATTAACGCGCGCGCGGTTTGGGTATGGCTCAAGTCCACCACGCCCACGGGTAAATCGCGCACATTGGTGTTGATCGCAAAACCAAATAACAACAGTTGGATCAAAGGCACCATCACAATCATGCCGAAGGTGGGGCGGTCGCGCGTCAACTGGCGTAGCTCTTTAAACACAATTGCGCCTATACGTTGCAAACTCTGGCTGAAGGCGTTCATTGCCGTGCTCCTTGTCCGTCAGCTGCATTACTGCCAGTGCAATGGACAAACACGTCTTCCAGACTCGGGCGTACCGCATGTATCTGGCGATTGGCGACCAATGCGGGATGTGTGGTGCGCAGCCAGCTTTCCGGCTCATCAATGGATTCTTTGATAAGCACGCGCAAATGTGTGCCCTGTTGTGCAGTCGAGACGACTTCCGGCAGCTCGCCCAGTTGTTGTTTGAGCAGACGCAAATTCTCGCCATCGATTTCAACCACCCGGGCGCCCAGCTCGCGCATTAGTTGCGCAGGTGCACCATCGGCGCGTTTCACGCCGCTTTCCATAATTGCCAAGCCGTGGCAGCGCTCAGCTTCGTCCATGTAGTGGGTAGAGACCAGAATGGTAGTGCCGCTATCGCAGAGGTCGAACAATTTTTCCCAAAAATCGCGCCGGTTTTCCGGATCTACGGCGGAGGTGGGTTCGTCCAGAATCAGCAATTCCGGTTGATGTAAGGTAGCTGCCGCAAGTGCCAGCCTCTGGCGTTGCCCGCCGCTGAGTGCACCGGCAAGACGGGTTTTGCGTTCATCCAGTTGATAGCGGCTGAGCTGGCTGTCGATCAGCTGTTTTACGCTGCGGCTTTCAAGGTTGTAGATCTGCGCCATAAAGCGCAGGTTTTCCTGTACGGTTAAATCGTCGTAAAGCGAAAACTTTTGCGTCATATAGCCGAGGCGACGGCGCAATAATTCCGCTTGCTCGGGAATATCCATTCCCAATACACGCACGCTGCCCGCACTCGGCGTGAGCAGGCCGGTGATCAAACGCATGCTGGTGGATTTGCCACAGCCGTTTGGGCCGAGGAAGCCGTAAATGGTTTTGTGAGGAATGCGTAAATCCAACTGGTCTACGGCGACAAAATCGCCAAAGCGACGGCTCATGCCGATGGTTTCTATCGCCCAATCCTGCGCCACAGTTTTCTCTTTACCAAGTAATGGATCAGTCATGGGGCAGCTCAACCTGTACCGGCAAACCGCTGGGTAAATCTTTCGCCGAGTCGGGCAATTGCACTTCAGCTAAGTAGACAAGGCGGGCGCGGTCGGTCGAGTTGAGTGCGAAGTAGGGCGTAAAGGCGGGGTCTTGCGATATCCAGCGCAGCTTGCCAGTTTGTGCTTCAGCGAGGCCATCGACATGGATCACTAATTCCTGTCCTGCGCTGACTTTCAGGCGATGGGTTTCGGGGACATAAATCCGCGCGTAGGGCGCATTTTTATCGAGAAGGGTCGCTACCGCTTCACCGATGCTGGTGCGCTCGCCCAAGTGTTTGGGTAGGTGATCCAATCGTGCGTCGCTGGTGGCACGGATGCTCAATTCGCCCAAATTGTACTGCTCCAACTCCAACGCAGCCTTGGCGAGTGCGACTTGCGCTTCGGCTTGCTGCAAATCTTCTTCGCGGGTGCCGTTGGTAAGTAACAACAGATTCTCGTGGGATTTATCGAGATTGGCTTGCGCTGAATCGCGTTTGGCGCGCGCACTGTCCAACTCGGCGGCACCGGCTAGTTTTTTGCTCACCAATGTTTCAGCGCGGGCAAAGGTTTTTTGCGCTTCAACTAACTGCGCTTCTGCGCCTTTTACTTGCGAGCGCGCAGCGGCTATATCTTCCGTCCGCGCGCCGTTTTGTAATTTGGTGAGATTGGCTTGCGCGCTGGCGAGATTGGCATCGGCTTTGGCAACCAGTGCCTGCTGGCGGCGATCATCCAGTTGCAGCAATAAATCGCCCGCTTTGACATCGCTGCCTTCGGCAATAGGCAGTTGGGTGATAATTTCGGCAGCGGTCGCTTTGAGTACTATGCGGTCGCGCTCCAGGGTGCCGAGTGCGAGATTGGCGTTGTGGTCGCTGCAGGCCGTGAGTTGTGCAGCGAGTGCGAGCAGTAGGCTTGGCATCAACATTTTCCTGATGCTTTTGTTGATAAGGCGCTTGTTCATAAGGCGGCTGTTCCTGATGTTCATCGAAGTACCGAAAAATACTTGGCAATAGAATTCACTGAGTGTGCCAGAAATAGCGTGTAATCATGGGCAAAACTCCCGCGCCTTGTGCGCTTATATTGAAGGATAGAATCTGCCGATAGAGCCATGTGGACTTTTATGTCAGAATCCCGCCAGTTTTCCATTTATCACCCTGCCAACAAAGGAACTATTCATGCTTGAAACTACCTTGTCATCACTTAACGGCTTGCCCGCTTTTCTGGCGTATTTTGCGATGGCAATTGTGCTATTGCTGTTATTTATTCGTATTTATACCTGGGTGACGCCACAGGATGAGCTGGCGTTAATCCGCGCTAATAATGTCGCTGCCGCATTGGCATTTGGCGGTGCGCTAATTGGCTTTGCGCTGCCACTGGCTAGCGCCATTACCAACTCTATGTCGCTGCTGGATTGTGCAGTATGGGGTGCCGTCGCCTTGGTGGTGCAGGTATTAACCTTTGTGGTGCTGCGTGTGGCCATCAAACAATTGCCGGAACGCATTAACCAAGGCGAAGTAGCAACCGGCAGTTTTGTGGCAGCGAGTGCCATTGCTGTAGGTTTGATCAACGCCGCGTGTATGACTTATTAATCTTTTGCAGGCCATTAAATTATGAAACAGACTAAACGAGCAGTAATGAAACGCAGTAAAAAAGCCGCATTGGTATTGATGGTTCCTGTGGCAACCCTGTTGCTCGCCGGGTGTGGTGAGGAGAGCGAGCAGGCGATGGTATTCAGCGACCCGAGCGAGTGCAGTGCAGCCGGGTTGAATGACACAACACAATGCAATGCGGATTACGCTGCTGCCCAAGCCTTGCACCCGCAAGTGGCGCCCAAGTATTTGAACAAAGAAGAATGTGAAACCGACTTTGGTGCTGGCCAATGTGAAACCGCGCCGCAGCAAACTGCACAGGGTGGCAGTGTATTTATGCCGATGATGATGGGTTTTCTCGCGGGGCAGATGATGAATCGCGGCGGCAGTAATTTGCAACAGCCCGCAGCGGCGGGTGCTGGCTCAAAAGTTCCGACACAACCGCTGTACAAATCGCGCGATGACCGCGGTACTTTCCGCACCGCGACCAATACGCCGGTTGCCAAAGGCATTGGCCCTATCACCCTCAAACCTTCGCAAGTAAAACCGCAAGTCGGCCAGGTAGTTCGTCGCGGTGGTTTTGGCCAGCAAGCGGCTGCACGCAATAGTTTTGGTGGTTAATGCATGAAACGCATCAGTGTTGCCGAGCGCGCGAATTGGCGCGCTTACGCCGAAGAAGTTGGGTTTAATTTTCACACCTTTGATGGCGAACCCTATTGGGATGAAACCGCGTATTACCAATTCAACTTGCGCCAAATTGAAGAGGATTTGGAAGCGCCCACCGAAGAGTTGCACCAGATGGTGATGGATATGGTGGGCGATATTACTCGCAGCGAAGAAATGCTCACGCTGCTGAATATCCCGCGCGATTTCTGGAGTTATATCTGGAATTCCTGGAACAAAGGCGAACCCCATTTGTATGGGCGGATGGATTTGGTTTACAACGGTTTTGGCCCCGCCAAATTGTTGGAATTAAATTACGACACACCAACATCATTATTTGAAACCGGATTTTTCCAATGGGTCTGGTTGGAAGATCAAATCAAAAATGGTGTGTTGCTGGAAAGTGCCGACCAATTTAATTCCCTACACGACAAAATCGAAGCCGCTTTTGCGCAACTCAATTTACCCCAGCCCTTTTATTTCGCCAGCGTGCGCGATAATTTGGAGGACTTGGGCACCGTAAATTATTTAATGGACATGGCGGCGCAAGCGGGTGTGGATGTGCGCTATATCCCGCTGGAGGATATTGGCGAGCTGCAAGAGCAATTTGTCGATTTGGATAATCAACCGATAAAAGGCCTGTTCAAGTTGTACCCTTGGGAATTTATGGTGCAGGAAGATTTTGCCAAAACCATCATGGCCGCCAACACCCAAATGCTCGAACCAGCGTGGAAAATGTTGTTGTCCAACAAAGGCATTTTGCCGCTCTTGTGGGCGCGCTACCCCAATCACCCCAATTTGCTGCCCGCGTTTTTTGAAACGGCAAGCAGCGAGCCACTGGGTGTGGGATGGGTGCGTAAACCGCTGTTGTCGCGTGAAGGTGCCAACGTGGATTTAATCACCAGCAGTGGTGAAAAAATTTCCGCCGCAGGCCCTTACGCCGACGGCCGCTACGTGCGCCAAGCCTTACATGCACTGCCAAAATTCCGCGACGAATATCGCAACGCCGACACCTACGCCATGCTTGGTAGTTGGGTAGTGGGCGACAGCGCTGCGGGAATTTGCATCCGCGAGGATGCAACCTTGATCACCAAAGATACATCGCGTTTTTTACCGCATATTATTTTGGATTGATTGGTTAGCAAAGGGCTCAATGACGGCAATAAAAAAGGGGCTGCAAACGTTTGTTTGCAGCCCCTTTTTGTTTTTTTGCAGTTGTTTTGCGATTGTGTGATTAACCCGCTGGCAAGTTCGACACAATGGTAATCATCACGCCTGCTGCAATGGCTGAGCCTATAACCCCGGCTACGTTTGGCCCCATGGCATGCATCAACAAGTAGTTCTGTGGGTTGGCTTGCAGGCCAAGTTTGTTGGACACACGCGCTGCCATAGGTACTGCCGAAACACCGGCAGAGCCAATCAGTGGATTGATTTTGTGTTTGCAGAACAGGTTCATGGCTTTGGCCATTAGCACGCCGGCTGCTGTTCCTATACCAAAAGCGACAATGCCCAGCGCGAGGATGCCCAAGGTTTTGGGATCGAGGAATTTATCCGCCGCCAGTTTTGAACCCACTGCCAAGCCGAGGAAGATGGTGGTGATATTGATCAGTGCGTTTTGCGCTGTGTCAGACAGGCGATCCACCACGCCCGATTCACGCATCAGATTACCTAAACAGAAAGCGCCCAGCAGCGGAGTGGCATCCGGCAGAATCAGGCCGACCAGCGCCAGCATCACAATCGGGAAAATGATTTTTTCGCGTTTGCTCACGGTGCGCAGCTGCTGCATCACAATGCCGCGTTCAGCCTGGGTGGTGAGCAGGCGCATGATGGGAGGTTGGATCAGCGGTACCAGTGCCATGTAACTGTAGGCCGCGACCGCGATGGCGCCCAGTAAGTCAGGGGCCAACTTGCTGGCGACATAGATCGCCGTTGGGCCATCGGCGCCACCAATAATGCCAATGGCTGCGGCGTCGGCGATAGAGAAGTCCAGGCCGAAATAACTTAATCCAATTGCCCCCAATACTGTCGCAAAAATACCAAACTGTGCGGCAGCTCCAAGTAGCAGGGTTTTGGGGTTGGCGAGCAGGGGGCCAAAGTCAGTCATGGCACCAACGCCGATAAAAATCACCAGTGGCGCAATACCGCTGGCAATCGCCACCTTGTAAAAGGTGTAGAGCATACCGTCGTTGTAACCTGCAGTTTGGACTGTGTGCAGTGCCGCTTGATGAAGCTCCGGTTCGCCCTGGGTGAGGGTTTTGTAAATGGCGGCGTCAGCGGTATCGGTTCCCAAACCAGCGAGTTGGGCAAGGGTGGCGCCAATTTCCGGGGTGCCGTTAACCAGTGCATGTTCGATGGCGGAAAACGCGAGGCCTGCCGCAGGCAGGTTGGCAAGCAGGCCGCCAAAACCAATAGGCACCAACAGCATGGGCTCAAAACCTTTGCGGATGGCAAGGAACAGCAGTAGCAGGCAAATGCCAATCATGATCATCTGACCGGACTGCATGTGGTAAATGCCGGTGGATTGCCAGAGTCGTAACAGCGTATCCATCAATTATTCCCCCGCAATCGCAAGCAGGGTTTTGCCAACCACGACAGAATCGCCGGTTTTGACATCGATACTGGTGACAGTACCGCTGCAGGGCGCACTGATCTGGGTTTCCATTTTCATGGCTTCCAGCAGCAGTAATAGATCGCCTTCCTGCACTTCATCGCCAACATTGACCGCAATTTTGATGATATTGCCTGCCAGAGGTGCATTGACTGGTCGCGCTTGTACATCGGCTGCCGGTTTGCTGGTTGAGGTACTGGTTCCCGTGTGCAGGGGCTTGATGCCGGTCAAGTCGCCACCGTTGTTTACGCTTACCGTATATTTTTTGCCTTCCACTTCCACGGTATAAATTTCTTCACCCGCATCATTGGTCACTACCGAAGACTCTTTGCCGGTAGGTGCCGGCTCAAATGCGGTGGGGTTGTTGCGATGCTCCAAAAAGCGCAAGCCGATTTGTGGGAAGAGGGCGTAGGTGAGCACATCATCCAGCGCGTTTTCACCGGTTCTCAGGGTGATATTGCGCAGTGCCGCCTCTTTTTCCAGCGCCGATGTCAGTTGCGCCAGTTCCGGCGCGAGGTTATCCGCCGGTCGGCAAGTAATGGGCAGTTCGCCGTCTTGCAATACTTTTGCCTGCAGTTCGGCGTTCATGGGAGCGGGCGTTGCGCCATATTCACCGCGCAATACACCGGCAGTTTCTTTGGAGATATTTTTGTAGCGCTCGCCGCTCAGCACATTCAACACCGCTTGGGTGCCAACGATTTGTGAGGTGGGGGTTACCAGCGGGATAAAGCCCAAATCTTCACGCACGCGCGGGATCTCGCCCAGCACTTCATCAAAACGGTCGATGGCGCCTTGCTCGCGCAGTTGGCTTTCCATATTGGTCAGCATGCCACCGGGAACCTGCGCGATAAGAATGCGCGCATCCACACCTTTCAGAGAACCTTCAAACTTCGCGTATTTTTTTCGGATTTCACGGAAGTAGGTGGCGATTTCTTCCAGCAGTACCAAATCCAATCCGGTGTCGCGATTGGTGCCTTCAAGGGTGGCGACCAGAGTTTCGGTTGGGCTGTGACCATAGGTCATGGACATAGAGGAAATGGCGGTATCCACATTGTCGATGCCGGCTTCCACGCACTTCAAAATAGTCGCATGCGCCAAACCGGTGGTGGCATGGCACTGCATATGAATCGGAATGTCGCACTCGGCTTTCAAGCGTTTGACCAGTCTAAAACCGTCGTAGGGTTTGAGCAGGCCGGCCATGTCTTTGATACAAATCGAGTCGGCGCCCATGTCTTCGATTTGTTTGGCTTGGGCAACCCAGCCATCCAGATTGTGTACCGGGCTCAGGGTGTAAGAGAGTGTGCCCTGCGCATGTTTGCCGTGGCGTTTTACCGCTTTCATGGCAATTTCGATATTGCGCATATCGTTCATCGCATCAAATACGCGGAATACGTCGACACCGCTGACCGCTGCGCGCTCCACAAAACTCTCAACAACATCATCGGCATAGTGGCGATAGCCCAGCAGGTTCTGGCCACGCAGCAGCATTTGTTGCGGGGTTTTGGGCATGGCTTTTTTAAGCTCGCGAATGCGATCCCAGGGGTCTTCACCCAAATAACGAATGCAGGCATCAAAGGTGGCGCCGCCCCAGGATTCGAGCGACCAAAAACCGACGCTGTCCAGTTTGGCCGCAATCGGCAGCATGTCATCCAAATGCAGGCGGGTGGCAAACAATGACTGGTGCGCGTCGCGCAGCACTACATCGGTAATTCCCAGAGGGTTATTGTTGTTCATCATGGTAAAAACTCCTGAATCAGCCGCGCGATTGTTTGTCGCGATGTTGACGAATGGCTGCCTGAATAACGGCTAGGGTAGTGGGGTCAATCGCGTCGGAAGTCGTTTTGCGTTTAGGTGCCGGCGCTTCTTCTACCACCGCTTCCGGGAAGTAGGTATCGATAAAACGCGACATCATATTGACCGCGACAACCAATAGGGCGAGGAACACAAAGACCGTGCCCATGCCAAAAATCAGTAAGTCGAGCGCTTGCTCAAACAGTTTCATTTGCATAAAAACAGACTCCTCGTGGTACTTATCGGCGATGAAGCATGCCGTTATTAGCGTAGGGATTTGCGGGATCGCCAGGAAAATCGCGCGTTTATTATGGTGATGCTTTCAGGGTGTAGCGCTGTCGATCAAAGAGGGTATACGCTGGTTCAGGTAAACCCGGGGTGGGACACCTTAAAAAAAATGGCGCCATTGGGCAAGCAAAAACATACACTTGGCTGCGAATGGCTGGTTATTGGGAGGGTTCGTGCGCCCATCAAATCCTGCAAGGTTGGTCTATTCTTGCTGTCATCGGCAATTTAAAAACGGGGAATGGCGGTTGATACCGATAAAAATTCGCGCTTTCGTGGCTATAGCGCTGCTCTGCTGTGTGCAACCTTCACGGGCCAATGATGGCCTATCGATTATCTACACCTATGCCAAAGATTCTTTCGGCGCAATTCTGGAAGAGTTCTCGCAGCAAGAGGGCATTCCAGTCCGGTTCGAATTCAAGGAGCAGAACGACCTCAAGTCCAGCATGATGGGCATGATGGAACAAAACACTACCCCCGATGCCATCATCATGCCGGCAGACCATATGGGGCTGCACAGTTTCATTAAATACAGCGAAGTGAATCCCGCTGATTTTCCTGCCAAGGTTCCCGCGCGTATTTGGGCCAGCAGCTATAGCGATGGCAAGTCCTATGGTGTGCCGCTGATTCAGGGCAATCACCTGATGCTCTTTTACAATAAAAAATGGGTGCAGGAACCCGCAGCGGATTGGGAGGCCATGTTTGCCCAGCGCGCGGCCCTGCAAGCAAAAGGTGTTGCACCCATCGCCTGGAGTTTTGATGAAATGTACTGGTTTTTACCCTTTTTGGGCGCCTATGGCGGATGGCCGCTCAATGCGGGCAAGGTGCAGTTGAATACCCCCGAGATGGCGGCAGCGCTCGATTTTTATAAAACGCTACGCCAACGTGAATTGCCCTATCCGGGGTGCAGTTACCAGTGTGCGGTCGATCTGTTTAAAAGCGGGGCAGTGGCTTACACCATCAATGGTGACTGGATTGGCAAGGAGTTTCATGCCGCTCTGGGGGAGGATCTGGGCGTCAGTGCTATTCCTACCGCCGACGGGCGCAAAATGGTACCCACCTTCAGCTCCCATGTATTGTCCTTCCCCAACCAAAGCCTGACGGGCAGTAAACGCGCGCAGTTGCTTAAACTCGCCAATTACCTGCAAAGCACCGCAGTGCAAAAGCATTTCTGGCTGGCGATGGGCGCAATTCCCGTTGAACAGGCGGCATTTGAGCACGCGCAGAAAAATGCACGCGGCTACCTTAAAAAAACCATTGAACTCATGGCGGAAACCAAACCCCTGCCGGCGGATAAAGAGATGACCTTTATTTGGGATGCGATGGGCAAAGGCTTTTTACGTCACCGCGAAGGCGCACTGGATGGACAGGCCGCCGCAAAATATATGCAGCAGTTGGCCGAGCGTCATATTCGCAATGCCCAGCGCATGGTGACGCCAGCTACTGCTAACCCCTGAGGAGCCGATCTTGACCCAGCAGGCCGTTCCGAGTTTTCGTCGCACAGTCTTACTGCTGGTGTGGGCTGTCATTGCAGTGCCGCTAATAATTTTGTGTATTTATCAATTGCGCGCCGACTATGAACGGCAAGTTGCCAGCTACCAGCGCGAGTTGTTACATGAAACCGAGCGTTTTTCGTTTCTGTTGACGCAGGCCATGTTGCAGTTAATGGGTGACCTGGATCGCATCGCCAGCGACGGCTCGGTTATTCGCTCGCTCTCCATGCCCATTTTGTCGCCCATTTCCGTGCAAAAAATCGAAGCTTACCTTGGTACTAATCCGGCAGCTGAAACGGTAATGCTGATCGATAAAGAGTTTTTCCCTATAGAGGTTATCCCCACCTGGGCGCTCACCGAGGATATTTCGGCCTACGAGCCCTACATGGCGCAGGTCGTTTCATCGCCTGAATCCATCAGTGATCCACGCCCGCGATTGTTTATTTCGCCCAGTTTGCCGGAGAAGCCGCGAACGCTGATTTTTATCCGGCCGATACTTACGGCCAGTAGTTCCCTGTCCCAACCGTTTCAAGTGGATGGCCTGCTGCTGGTTGTAGTTAATGCGGAAAAGTTGGTGCAGGCGGGTGTGGACCCTCACCAGCGTCAGCCAGCCTTATTGCGCCTGCTAGCCGGTGACGAGGTGATTGTTAGCCGCAGCGATAGTAGCAATGATCTTTTTCGCCATCAGGCGGCTATTGTGCTCGGTTCGGGTAACCAGTCGCTGCAACTGGAGCTGGGCCGCCCGATTCAAGGCATTCTCGCGCAGGTGCTCCTGGCCTATCGTCCGCAAGTAATAGTGGTAGTGGTATTTATTGCCTTGATGGTGGTGGTGATTAACAGGCTGGCCGATAAAGTCGTGCGGCCATTGCAATTGCTGGATGCGCAGCGCGCCGCCCTACAGCGGTTGGTGCAATATGCCATGCAGGTTCATCAGGCCGACCCATTGGATGAGCTTGGGCAATTGAGCTTGGCCGTGGCGCAAACGATTGGTGGTCAGGTATTTGGTTTGTATCTGTTGCGCAGCGAGTTTTTTGCGGGTTGTGAGTTGCTGGGTAAGCTGGATCAATCCACCCAACAACTCCTGCGCAAGCATCACGACGCCTTGAATAACCATGCCTCGCTGTCGCTGTTGATGGACAGCCGGGAGGATCTACACCTGTTTGCGATTGGTGGTGAGGGGGGGGATTATCAGGGGTTTTTAATCACCGCACGCAGTGACCGCAGCAAACTGGCAGAGGAGGCGCTTATGGTGTTGTGTAGCATGCTCTCCTCGGCGCTGCGCCAGCACCGCCTCAATGCCCGGCTGCATCAACTGGCCCATTTGGATTCAGTGACAGGGCTGCCTAATCGTCATCTGTTTAATGCCCGTTACAACGACAAAATTGCCGCCTTTCCGACCACAGATCAATCCGCCCACTTCGGCGTGTTTGTGGTGGATGTGAATGGGCTGAAATATGTAAATGATCATTATGGTCACCAATACGGTGATCAAATGCTGGTTGAAGTAGCGCGCGCCCTTAAAAAAGCGGCGCGAGCAAACGACACAGTGGCGCGGGTGGGCGGCGACGAATTTTATTTGCTGTTGGAGCAGGCTACAGAATCGGTGTGCGAAGGTTTTGCCGAGCGACTGAAGGCACAGTGTGGTGATTTGCACATGAACATTGCAGGCGAAACACTTCCCATCAGCTTCAGTATGGGGTTTGCCAGTACCGACAAAGATTCACTTAAAAATTTGTTGATGCTGGCTGATGAACGTATGTATTCCGCTAAAAAACAACATTACCGACAACAATCGCCCCACTCCAGCTAGGGCTGATTGGCAGTTGCCGTTTTAATCACCTTGCAAGGGTTGCCTGCGGCTACTACACCTTCGGGAATATCTTTATTGACCAGGCTGCCAGCACCGATTACCGAACCTTTGCCAATAGTCACACCTGCCAAAATAATCGCCCCACCGCCAATCCAACAGTCATCGCCGATGGTGACGGCCGCGCAAAACTCTTTTCCAGTCGCACGCTCCTGCGGGTCGAGTGGGTGAGTGGTGGCGTAGATTTGTACATTGGGGCCGAACATTACATTGTTGCCAATACGCACTTCGGCTACATCCAAAATCACGCAGTTATGGTTGGCATAAAAGCCGTCACCCAAAAAAATGTTGCTGCCATAATCGCAAAAAAAACTGGGCTCAATATAGGCGCGCGACACCTGACCGAACAATTCTTGATACAGCGGTTTGCGCGCTTTGGTTTGGTCGGCGCGCAGGGCGTTCAATTGCTGACAGAGTTGTTTGGCGCGTTTGCGCGCGGCTACCAATTCTGGTGCGAAGGGGTTGACCTCAACAAACGGGTTCATAGTTTGACTCTCTGGTAAGGGGTATTTGCGGTAGAATGGCGTGAAATCCAGCTGTAATCATAGAGCAAGCCCCATGAGAACCAACGATATTTTTCGCAAAATTACCCAGTCACTTACGCTGGGCAACTTACAAATCCAACAGTTATTTGCGCTGTCTGCGATCGACCTGAACGATAAAGAAATCGCCAACCTATTGAAAACCGATTATCAGCCCGGCTTTGAACCCATGCCGGATTATGTGTTGCTGATTTTCCTCAATAACCTGATTGAACAACAACGCGGCAAAAAAAACGACGCTGAACAAGAGGTGATTGAGAAACACGCCAAAATCTCTAACAACGATGTGCTAAAAAAATTGCGTATCGCCTACAACTTGCATGAACAGCAAGTGCGCGATGCACTAAAGTTGGCAACCATTGAGTTGACCAAATCGGACCTTGCGGCCTTATTCCGCAAACCAGGTCATGTGCATTTCAAAGCCTGCGACGATGAGTTGGTGCTGGATTTTATTGAAGGGTTGGGGTTGTTGCTGCAACAGCGCCAGGCAGGGGTCTAAGTTATGGAGCAAAATACCGCTGCCCGTGTGGCTGTGGCACGCTGGCTAAATGCAGTGGTGATTGGTTTAAACCTTTGCCCCTTCGCCGCAAAACCCACAGGAGAAAACCGCGTGCGGATGGTGGTGAGTAATGCCACTGACGATGAACTGCTATTGCAGGATTTACAGCGCGAACTGGAATTGCTCGATGCAACCCCTGCCAGTGAAATAGAAACAACACTGCTAATTATTCCGCAACACTTGCAGGACTTTTTTGATTACAACCAATTTTTAAATTGGGCCGATCAGCTGCTTAAACGCAATCGCTGGACAGGTGTTTATCAGTTGGCCACCTTTCACCCGGATTATTGTTTTGCTGGCGCTGAACCGGACGACGCCGAGAACCTAACCAATCGCGCGCCCTATCCAATCCTGCATATTATTCGTGAAGCCAGTTTGGAAAAGGCGCTGCAGTTTTTTCCTGATGTGGAAGCGGTGCCAGAAATAAATAAAGCGCGGGTGGAAAAATTAACAGCGGAAGAAAAGCAGGAGTTGTTTCCGTATCTCTTTCACGGAATCTGATTGCAAGAGTGTTTAGCCTGGCAGTGCATTCCTTTGCTAGCGCCAGATATTGTTAATTAGTACTGAACCTGAAAGCTGATAAATACTTCTCTGCCAGCATAGTCATAGCCACTATACAGCGGTGAGTTGCCAACGCGGTTGTAGTAGCCTGCAGAAATTTCTGGTGGTGTTTCGTTAGTCAGGTTGCGCACACCCACTGTGGTTTTCCAATTGTCTGCCTGGTAGCGAGCGGAAAGTCGGTGTTCAAGATAGCTTGGCACCCTGTAGTCAGAAAAACTTTCGGCGGGGTCTTCATCAGCTTCCGCGTAACCATCCATGCTGCTAATCCAATCCACGCCATAGGTAAATTTCCAGCTGTCGATTGCGTAACCTATTTCACCTGAACCACCAAACTCCGGGCTTTCCAAACTGCCATTAAATTCTTCCAGCGGGTCATCGCTGAAAAGTTTGGACGATTGTTCGTAATATCGTGTCAAACTTAAATTGAGCGACACTGTGCCTGCACCCAGCTCCTGTGAGAGCGTGGTGTTGATGTCTAACCCACGCACAATTTCTGTAGCGAGATTCGTGTAAGTATCGTTCACTGTTAATTGTTTGGTGACTGGGTCGCGGCGCACTAATCGGCACAGACCTTTGTCGGCTGCAAAATCTGCGGAATCGTAGCAGCGATCCAAAATTTCATCTTCCCCGGCTTTTTGTACGCCGTTATTAATTTGAATATCAAAATAATCGATGCTGATGCTCAAATCCGTGCTGTCGCCAAGGGTGGGGGTGAAAATAATACCGTAGGTGGTGTTGTCGGATGTCTCTGCAAATAAACCTGCGTCAGCGCCGCCCAAACTAAACACTTCAACGCCATTGGTGGCCAGAAACTCAGTTTGCCCTGGCAATTCCAGTGCGCAGTTTGCCGCGCGATTTGGGTTGATTCCGTCTGCTCCGTATTCGTTACAAGGGTCAAGCGATGCAGAGCGAAAGCCGCTGGTTGGGCCTTGAAATTGTTCAAATAGCGCCGGTGCGCGAAATGAAGTACCGCGCGATGCACGCAGTGAAATCCAATCCGTGGGTGAATAAATAAAACCAACTTTGTAAGTGTCGTCTGAGCCGTAGGAATCATAATCGGTATAACGAATTGATCCGTTAAGGGTTAATTCTTCTGCAAATCTCGCCCCGAGTAAAATCGGAATTTGAATTTCGGTATAGATTTCGTTGACATTGTCATCGCCAATTGTGGGGGTTGCACTACTCAAATTAAAAAGGTTTCCAGCGATGCTGTTTGCATCGGGTTGATCATTAATTTCCATGCGGCGATGTTCAATACCAAACACGCCTTGCACTGAACCTGCGGGAACATTAAATAGCGGGCCATCGATAATTGCGCTGAAAATGGACTCTTCATATTCGGTAGAGCCTTGGGTATTGCGAAAAATATAATCTTTAAAGTCTTGTGGTAATTCGCCCCCGACCACAGCAGCGGTTAGATGCGGGTAGGGAATGCATTTTTCATCGGGATTGGTGATATTAATTTCACAGGTGAGACCGTCGCGAATCAGTGTTGGATCTACACCGGCGGGCGCACTAATCGCGTCGCTGGCGTAGGTGAGTTTATCAATCAGGAAAGAATCCCGTTCATAGCTGGCATCCGACTTGGCATAGCTGGCATAAATGTCGTAGCGCCAGTCAGGTAAAAATGTCAGGTCGCCGCGTATACCAATTGTGGGTTTGTAAAAATCGATATCCTGTACGCTGCTGTCGTTGCCGAAACCCACAAACGCGCGCACACCAACCCGCTCTCCATCGCTGGTTCCCTGGTCGGCCGCAAAATCGCCGTAGGCAAGTTCAGTGGGAATTAATGGGCTGCCGCGCCGGTAATCCATGGACAGTTGACGATAACTGGTTTGGTTGGACTCGCGCCGCGACGCTAGCAGCTCGGCATATAATTGCGCGTCCCCCAGTGTTTGCAAATCGTATTTACTTTGTAAAAAACCGGTATAGGTTTTTGCCGGTGAAATTAAATCTTCATTCAGCATGCGTTGTTCAAATGTGTCGCGCACATTCAAGTCATTAGTGCCACCGCCGACTCCCTCGTAGCCAATCACGCCGGTTGTCACTGAAGCGTTAGGGCGAAAGCGGGTAAAGGTAGTTCCGGATGAACCGGGCCCGCCCACGACCGGGCCATTCAAGCCAAGAGTATCCCAGTTATCTGCCGTGACGCCCTGGGTGCCAATGGTATTAATGGTTACACCATTCGAACCCGTAGTGGTGATGGGGTAGCATTTTGATTTACCCGTATTAGGGTCAATAAAATCTGCCGATTCTCCGGTTTGCGGATCGCGCAGCTTATCCTGATTGCAGCGCGTCCACTTTCTGTCACTCAGGGTGAGCGGTTTACGTTCGTAATAATCAAAAGAACCGGAAAGTGAAAAACGTTCCTCGTTCATGCCACCGGAAAGTGATAAACGAATTTGTTCACCGTCCCCTTCGGTGGGGTAATTAAAATCTCCTTCAATGGCCCAGCCTTCCACCTCTTCTCTGGTGATGACGTTAATAACCCCGCTTACTGCATCTGAACCGTAAATAGATGAGGCACCATCGCGCAATACTTCGACACGTTCGATCATGGCGGTGGGTAAAACATTTAAGTCCGCCGTGCCGACTGCACCTTGGGTGCCGGAGGGAGCGACACGCCTGCCGTTAATCAGTACCAGTGTGCGGCTTGCACCCAAGCCACGCAGGGAAATGGTATTGGCACCCGGGCCGCCATTGGTGACATAACCACCGTAGGCATTATTGATTTGTGATGCACCACCGGTGAGGGCATTGGATTGCAATAAATCAACCGTGGAATTTAACCCTGCGGTGGCAGCACTTTCGCGGGTAATCATTTGGGTTGGTGATATTGTTTTTAAATTGGTTTGGCGAATGCGCGAACCCACTACCACCAACTCTTCAATTTCACTGGCGCTATTTGGATTGCCGGTTTGGCTTAATGCTGAGGGGCTTAACAATAATAATGTGCTGCCAAGCGGCAACAGATATTTAGTTAGCGAGACTTTGGTAGTGGTTATGGCCAAGTGCAAAGCATTTTTAGTAAACATCACAACTCCTTGCGTTTTTCGGGTTAGATTGAATTACGAAGAGTGCATCCAGAGTTGTTGGTCTATTGCACGCGAATGTGCACGCCCATGCAGTCTGAATTGTTTGGTGGATGTATAACTTTTTACATTCTAGTAATAAGCAAAAAGCTTGCCGCGCAAAAACGGGTAAAAGTGTGTGATGTTGCGCACAACTAATGCGCAATTCAGAGTGAAAAAATAATTAATAAAATTTTAGACGACAAGGTGATGTGTTGGTGCGGTGCGATCAAAATGGTCAGGCAATAATTTGGTGCGGTTTTTTAATTTTATTTTTTAAATTTTATTGGCGCGCAATAAAACATTTATTCAAATGGCGCTAAAACAATCCATTAATACCATTACGGCCAATGCATCCTGCAAGCTGCAAGGGTTGTCACCTTCGCCGCGGAAATAGTCGTTTACCTGTGCAATTAATGGCTGTTGCACATGCGGCGGATAATTCATCTTGATGCTGTGTTTGCCATCGCCATTAATGACGTGAAACTCGGTGTCATCAAAAAAGCTGAAACTGATACTGCCTTGGGTGCCGATAATTTCACAGTGATCGCGCTTATACATTGGCGCCAGGGTAAAGTGCCAACGGCCTTGCAGTACAACACCGGATTCCAATTGCGCCCAACCTTGTACCAGATCATCTGCTGCACTCAATTGACGTTGGTTAAGTGAAAACCCCTTGGCTGCTTTTACGCCGCCAAACCAGTGCAGCATTAAATCCAATTGATGCGGTGCTAAATCGTGAAACAAACCGCCGCCGGAAATGGCGGGGTCAAGTCGCCAATTATTTTCGTTTGGCGGTGTTGTAGGCGCGGGGCGCAACATATCAATCTGTGCCAGTAGTGGTATGCCTATGGCACCGGTGCGCAACAGCTCTTTAATTTTTACAAAGCAGGGCATTGCGCGGCGGTAGTGCGCGACACACACTTTGTTGCTACTTTGTTCGGCGGCAGCAATCAGTTGTTTGCATTCGTCTGCATTGAGAGTGACGGGTTTTTCGATATAGACATCTTTGCCGGCGGCCAGTGCTGCCAGTGCGTAGTTTTTGTGTTGCGCGGGTGGAGTTGCGATATAAATGGCACCTATATCTGGATTGCTGAGCAGCGCTTCGGCATTGTCATACCAGCGTGGGACTTCATGGCGTAGCGCATAGTCTTTGGCTTTTTCAAGATCACGACGCATCACCGCAAGCAATTGCGAGTTGGGGTTTTTGTAAAACCCCGGGCCACTTTTTACTTCGCACACACTGCCAACACCAATAATGCCCCAGCGGATTGTTTTGTTCTTGTTCATATTGTGTGGTGCCAGTGTGAGTTTTTATACGAGAGTAATTTTATCTTTTTCGATCAAAATTTTGCGTTGTTTATAAAGCAAGCTCAGGGCATTTTTGTAATTGCCTTTGCTTACGTTAAACGCTTTATGAATAGCATCCGGGTCGCTTTTGTCGGTCAAGTAGGAGACGCCGCCTTTTTGTTCCAGATCGCTGAGAATTTTTTCGGCTAAATCTTCTTTGGTGTCGCGTGCGTGTTTTTGCAAACTCAAATCAATTTTGCGATCAGCGCGAATTGCTTTGATATAACCTTTTATTTTTTCGCCGTAGAGCAGGGTACGGAATGCATCGTCGCGGAAAATAAGCCCCAGGTGAGTGTGATTTACAACGGCTTTGTAACCCATATCGCTGCGGCCGCAAATAATTAAATCAACGGCTTGCTGCGCGCGCAAACCACTGGCGCGCTCTTCCAAATGGCGGTTTAACCGCGAGGACGCGGTAATGCGGCCGGTGTATTCATCTTGATAAATACACACCACATATGAGCGGCCCACTTCCATGGGTTTGTGCTGTTCGCTATAAGGCACCAGTAAATCTTTGGGTAGACCCCAATCCAAAAATGCCCCCACGTTGTTCACTTCTTTCACTTCCAAAAACGCACATTCACCCACCATGGCTTTAGGGGTAAGGGTGGTGGCGATAATGCAGTCGTCTGAGTCCAGATAAATAAATACATCCAACTCTTCGCCGATTTTCATATCAGCTGTCACGTAGCGTTTGGGTAATAAGATGTTGCCAAACTTGCCACCATCAAGAAAAATGCCGAAATCGGTGTGTTTGATGATTTTTAAGCGGTTTTGCTGACCTATACGTAACATACTTGACTCAGTGAAAGACGTTGCAGATTGAGCGCTGTGCGCGAATAGCGCACAGTTTATTAGCAAGGTGGGGTTAAGGCCAGCAAAACTCCGGCGGGGTGTATGTTTGCTGTGTTTGGGTTGTGAAATTTTATTGGCGAATGTTGAGTTGTAATTTATGCAGTTATTTTCGTTTGACTATGCCGGCCACGAATTTATGGTCGCAGCGACACCGGCAACGGGAGAAGAACAAGTCGTGGTTGATGGGCAGTTGATGTCCAGCAGCCGCAATTTTGGGATCACTAGCACCCACGAGTTTGTCGTTCCGGCACTGGGGGCGATGAAATTGGTTTATGTACTCAACTTGCGTGCAGGGGACGTGAACTACGAATTGTGGCTCAACACGCAGTGTGTCATTGAAGGTCGTGCGCCGGTTTCTACCGAGCAGCAGGTTGCCGCCCAGGCGTTTGCAGCGCAACAGCAAGCCTTGGCCGATGGGGTAAATCCAGGTGCGGCGCCTGCTCCGGGTAAGAGTAACTCCTGGTTATCGATTGGGTTAATCGCCTTCAAGTTTTTAAAAGCCGCACAAGTGGTAAAGGTCGCCTTGATGGCCGCGTCGGTTGCCGTGTACAGCGTGATGTTTACCCTGGAATTTGCGCTGGCGTTAATTGGCGTATTGGTATTTCACGAATATGGTCATTTACGGGCGATGAAAAAATGTGGTCTGCCCACCAAGGGTATGTATTTGATTCCGTTTGTGGGTGGTTTGGCGGTGGGTGATATGCCTAAAACCCGCTGGCAGGATGTGTATATTTCCATGATGGGGCCGGTATTTGGCCTGATCCTGACGGTAGCCTTTTATATCGTGTATCTGATTACCGGAAGCCATTTTGCTGGTTTGGTGGCATCCACCAGTGCGCTGTTGAACTTGTTTAACCTGATTCCTGTACACCCGCTGGATGGTGGGCGCGTGGTTAAATCGCTGGTGTTTTCCGGGCGCAATTATCTGGCATTGGTGGCTTTGCTCATTATTTCCGCGCTGTGTTTTGTATTGGCGTGGAAGTTGGGTTTGTATTTCATCACCTTTTTTATTGTGCTGGGAGTAATTGATATTCTTGCTGGTTGGCGCGTAGGTTTAGCGGAGGATATTCCCCCTTTAACACGCTACGGCATCTGGTTTTCAGTACTGTGGTATTTAGCCGTAGTGGCGATGTTTATCGGTATGATTTTATTGATCGCTGCCGATGAACTGCCGGGTTCCGAGATTGCGATTAAGGTATTGGCTTCTTAGGTTGTTGTTTAATCCGGTTCGCTTAACGCAAAAAATCCCCAGTTGGGGATTTTTTGTTTTTAGGGCGGTGAGATCTGAACTACTTACAAAAAAGGATCATCTTCATCGGCAGGGAAATAGCGGTCGGCGGTAATCACCTCGGGTTTGATTCTGTGTGCCAGCAGGTCATCCACATCCTGATTTACTTGATTGATCAAGGGCAGGGCTTGGTCGCGATCAAGTGATTCCAACAACGCGTTACCCCAGATGGATACATGGCGCAGATAAATAGTGCGCGTATCCGACTTTTTAGCCCATTCGCCCGATACCAAACGCCCTATGCGGTCGATTTTGTAGCGGATTTCAGTGACTTGTTGCGGATCTTGTACCTGGGCAACCAGCTCATCGGTCATTTTGATCCAGCCGCGGCGATACAACTCCCAGCCATTATAAAAACGCAGAATCCAGGTGAGGTATTCATCTCTTGTCTGGATTTGCTTATTGATTTTGTCTGCCTCATACACTTTTACAAAATACGCGCGGGAAGGCATGGCGTCTGGCCAGGTGTCTTGCGCAGAGCGATGGGTGCTACAGGCCAGTAATGTTGAAGTGAGTGCAATCAGTATCAGTAAACGAAAAAGTTGTGCGATTTTCTGCATGGGAAAGAAATGCTCTGTTGTGCTAGAGGGTGAAGCCAGTGTGATCCACCAATGTTGCAGTAGTATAAAAGTTAGTTGATTGATTGCACAGCGCTGTGCTTTTTCAGGGGGCGAAAAGTGAGGGCCCCTCATGAGCTGCGGGGCCAATGATCTTAGCGTTCGCGTTCACCGCGCATACCGGCGCGGTTGTCACTGCCGCGATCTACACGGGGCGTTTCGCGGCGCTCGTTAGTCTGGAAACGGGATTGGGCGCGCTCGACTGGCTGCGGGCGCTGGGTTTGGATCCGCTCCATGCGGCTCGGTTCTATCTGCCTGCTGGGTTGCTCGGTGCGATAAATGCGCTGCCGTTCCTGGTTTGTGTTTGGACTGGGCTGTACCCGATATTCCGGTTGTTGGGTTCTCGCCGCAGGCTGTTGCACAGCATTATCGCGACGTTCCAGTTGCCGACTGTGACGCTCTACCTGGTTGTTTTCCCGCTCTGTTTGGAAATTGCGCACCCGCGGCTGTTCCTCGCCCTGACGAATACGCGGTGACTGTTGCTCAGGGCGATTGTGTTCGGCACGATTATTCATACGCTCGCGCAGTTGCTCGGCACGGGCGGGATTGCGCTGTTCATCGCCACCGTAGATCCTTGCACGCGCATCGTTACCGCCAATAGGGCCAGCCTGGCGGCGCTCCAGACGTTGCTGGAATTGCTCGTCGCGCCCCTGGCGTTGATCCCGTGCGCGGTTAGGTGCGATGTTGTTGTCGCGCAGATTGCTACGGTACTCGCGGGTATCCCGATAGCTTTCGCGTGGGCTATTGAAGCGTTCGCGGGTGTGATTGTCGTAATAGGCCACGCCGCGTCTATGCACGGGGTTGTGGTGCCAATGACGGGCATTGCTGTGACGCACAATACTCCGGCTGTTGTAAAAGCGGTGATGGTGGTGGTGATCTACCACTACCACACGGCGGTGATGCCAATGTACCGCGCTGAAATAAAAGCGGGGGCCGAGGTAAACGCGGGGGCCCCAGTAGAAACCGGATACAAAGACATAGCTGCTGGGGTAGTGCCAATACACCGGTGGGTAGTCCGGCCACCACCAGCTGCCATACACCACGCGGGTATCGTAAGCGGGTACATACACCACTCGCTCAACCGAGGGTTCAATTACAATGGTTCGCTCTTCGCGAATCACTCGCACATGTTCAACTTTGTCCAAATTACCCGAATCATACGCGCGGTTACGCAGGTTCTGGATACTGTCCATCACCCGCTCTTCATTGGCGAGAAAGGCGTCACCCAACTGCTGGGTCCAATCCAAGTCATCGCTCATGCGCTTTAAAATTTCAGGGAAGGCGACCAAGGCTTTTACGCTGGGGTCCCAATCCTGATTGTCTACTGCATTAACGGCATCTTCCCCTTTATAGCGCGGGTTATTGCGCGCCCAGCGGTCTGCCTCCACCACTTCAAGCGGGTAGGTGGATGCGATCAGCACATGGGATAAAACCGTGTCGGGGTAGAGGGCGACAGGGGCGAGCAGTGAATCCAACTGCGCTTCACTAAAGCTCGCTTGCGTCGCGGCACCGCGATAGGCTGGAGGCTCCACGGCGTTAGTGGTGGTACAACCCACCAGTAACGGCAACAGCAGGCTGAGTGTTAACGCTAGTTTTCCGGGGCGTTGCAGTAGCTGGCTAGTCATGATGCTTCTCACTGTTATCACGCATTTATCAACCCAAGCACCCATTAGAGGGCGGATTGGCGCTCATGGTTCATTTATAGGCGCACGGGGCTTAATGCTGGCTGAACTGTTTATCACCGCTTTGCTCCCGGTTATAGCTCCCTCGGTCTTCACTACTTATCTGTACTGCTTACGCTGTTGCTTGACTAATCAACAAGCGCCCCGATAATGGCGCACCGCTGTAATACAAACTGCAGTATTGCCCCTCATACCCGAAAACCCAGAGCCGAACGCCGAGAGCCGCGCATGATTGATGTGAATTTTCAATTAAAAGGTAGTGCTATTACCGTAGTGGTATTAGCGATTATTCGCTACGAACCCAAGAGTTTGATAGACGAACTGAAAGAGAAAATTACCCAAGCGCCGCAGTTCTTTGTGAACTCCCCGGTATTGATTAATCTGGATCGTCTTGAAAATCCGGAAAGCCTGAAAAAAATAGCGGATTTACTGACTATTTGCCGCGAACTGGATTTACAACCACTAGGTTTTAGCGGCGTACCTGAGGTATTGTTAGCGCCAGTCAACAAGACCGGTTTGGCCATATTGCCAACCCCCAGTGAGCGCGCGCTTAAACTCCCCAAACAAGATACACCTGCTGCGGTAGAAACGGTGGTTGAGCGTGTTGTGGAAACCGTTGTTGAAACTGTGATTGAAGAGCGACTGGTGCAGCGCCAGAGCAAAGTCATTACTCGCCCGGTGCGCTCAGGCCAACAGATTTACGCGGAAGGCGCGGATTTGATTGTTCTGGCGCAAGTCAGTGAAGGTGCGGAAGTCTTGGCTGATGGCCATATCCATATTTACGGCACCCTGCGCGGCCGTGCACTTGCCGGTGTAAAAGGTGATGAAACGGCGCGCATTTTCTGCCAGCAAATGGAGGCGGAATTAGTTTCGGTGGCAGGTAATTTTGTATTGCAGGATTCCCTGCCAAAAGAATTATTCAAAAAGCCGGTGCAGGTATCACTGCAGGGCGAAAAAGTGGTTGTGGACGCATTGGTAAATAGCTAGATGCGCATGCCCATTTGATATTTCCGGATTTTGTTTAACTATCCATGATTTGTTATCTATCCATTATTTTTTATTTAGCCAGTTTTGTTATTTAAAGGAGCCTCCCTTGGCCAAGATTATCGTTGTTACATCAGGTAAAGGCGGAGTGGGCAAAACCACCTCCAGCGCAGCAATCAGCACCGGCTTGGCGATGCGCGGCCATAAAACCGTGGTTATCGATTTTGACGTGGGTTTGCGTAACCTCGATCTGATTATGGGTTGTGAACGCCGCGTTGTTTACGACTTCGTAAATGTTGTGAAAGGCGAATCGACATTGAATCAAGCGTTAATCAAAGATAAACGCACAGAAGGTTTGTACGTTCTGCCTGCCTCGCAAACTCGCGATAAAGACGCACTCACCCGCGAGGGCGTTGAGGTTGTTATCAACGAACTCTCCAAAGATTTTGAATACATCGTGTGTGATTCACCGGCCGGTATTGAACAGGGCGCTTTGATGGCATTGTATTTCGCCGATATCGCGATTGTAGTCACCAACCCGGAAGTATCTTCCGTGCGTGACTCGGATCGTATTCTCGGTATTCTGCAAAGCAAGTCGCGTCGCGCTGAGCAAAATCTGGAGCCAATCAAAGAGCATTTGCTACTCACTCGCTACAACCCGGTGCGCGTAGAGGCGGGTGAAATGTTAAGTGTTAGCGATGTAGAAGAAATTCTTGCCATTCCGCTGCTGGGTGTAATTCCCGAATCAGAAGCGGTATTAAAAGCGTCGAATCAGGGTACTCCGGTGATTCTCGACGACGCAACTGCTGCAGGTCAGGCCTACAACGACGCAGTGGATCGCCTGCTGGGTAAAGATATTCCTCACCGTTTCCTGGAAGCGGAAAAGAAAAGTTTCCTTAAGCGTTTGCTGGGGGTATAAGCCGTGAGCATTTTTGATTACTTGCGCAAGAAGCGCGCGCCGTCATCGGCATCTGTAGCAAAGGAACGTTTGCAAATTATCGTGGCGCATGAGCGTACTAAACGCAACTTGCACCAGCCGGATTTCCTGCCGCAAATGCAGCAGGAAATTATTGCGGTAATTCGCAAATACATTCACATCGAATCCGATCAGGTGACTGTGAATCTCGACAATTCTGACAACTGTTCGGTGTTGGAATTGAACATCACACTGCCGGATTAAACCGTGTGCAGTGTGATTCTGCAGTCAATAAAAAGGGACGTGCTGTGTAAGCGCGTCCCTTTTTTGTTTATAAAGTAAAAATTATCGGGTAATTGCTGGGTTATTAAATGACAACATTGGATTTTCACCGGCGTTCCGCTGCCAGTGTAATAGTTTTCGACTTTGAAACTACCGGCTTGTCGCCTGATATGGGCGATCGCGCGATAGAAATTGGTGCAGTATTAATTGAGCATGGGCGTATCACTGATCGCTTCCAGCAGGTGATGAATCCTGGTGTGCGTATTCCACTGTTTATTGAAAATCTCACCGGTATCACCAATGCGATGGTAAGAGAGGCGCGCAATAATGCCGAGGTAATGAGCGATTTTTACGATTTTATCGCCGGTCACAATCTGGTTGCGCACAACGCCAGTTTTGACGAGCGGTTTCTACGCGCCGAATTCAAGCGGATCAAAAAATACTTTTCGTCAGGTATTGCCTGCAGTTTATTGGCGGCGCGCCGAATATTTCAACAGGCGCCCAATCATCAATTAGCTACTTTGGTTGCCTATAAAAACTTACCGACCGAGGGTGTCTATCACCGCGCTTTGGCTGATGCAGAGGTCACCGCGCATTTGTGGTTGAGTTTATTGGAGGAGCTGCGTGCGCAGCAGGGGCTCAATGATCTATCCTTTGGTTTTATGCACCAACTAACAAAAACGCCCAAACATCAATTGCGTAAACTTTACGCGCAACACTAATAAATTGATTTCGTGCAGAGTGACGGAGAATTTATGACCCAACATTATCTTATTGGCGGCAACGGCACCCAGTCGGTGCATTTAAATCTGCGTATGGCAAATCGCCACGGTTTGATTGCCGGTGCCACGGGCACGGGCAAAACGGTGAGTTTACAGGTGCTCGCCGAAGGTTTTGCCAAGGCCGGCGTGCCGGTATTTATGGCGGATATCAAGGGCGACCTCTCTGGCCTTGCCAAAGCGGGCAAACCTCACCCTAAAGTGGATGAGCGAGTGCAGCTGATGAATATCAGCGATTACCAGCAGCGGTTATTTCCCTGTGTATTCTGGGATTTGTATGCCAAACAAGGCCATCCGGTGCGCGCCACTATTTCTGATTTTGGCCCGCTATTGCTCGCCAACTTTTTTGATTTGAATGAAACCCAAACCGGCGTGCTCTATGCCGCGTTTAAAATTGCCGATGACCAAGGCATGTTGTTGCTGGATTTAAAAGATTTACAAGCCATGCTCAATTGGATGAAGGATGAGCGCAAAAATCTGGAAGACGAATACGGCGGTTTAAGTGAGGCAAGCATTGCCGCTATTCAGCGCCGCTTGATGATGTTGGAACAGGAGGGGGTGGATGAATTTTTTGGTGAGCCAGCGCTGGACCTTAATCACCTGATGCAAGTCACTTTGGAAGGCACGGGTGTGATTAATATTCTCGATGCCACCACCTTGGTTAATCAGCCAAAACTTTATGCAATTTTTTTACTTTGGTTAATTTCCGAATTATTTGAGAATTTGCCTGAACAGGGCGATGCCGATAAACCCAAACTGGTATTCTTTTTTGATGAAGCACATTTGTTGTTCGATGGCGCACCCAAATTATTGGTGGACAAAATCGAACAAGTGGTGCGCTTGATTCGCTCCAAGGGTGTAGGGATTTATTTTATCTCACAAAGCCCGGCGGATATTCCTGATACCGTATTAGGGCAATTAGGCAACCGTATTCAACATGCATTGCGTGCCTACACTCCTAAAGATCAGCAGGCGGTAAAAATTGCTGCGCAAACTTTTCGCCCCAATCCGGCATTTTCTACCGAGACGGTAATTACTGAATTGGGTATTGGAGAAGCGCTGGTATCGGTGTTGGATGAAAAAGGCTCGCCCACACCGGTTGAGCGGGTGATGGTTGCTCCGCCAGCATCACGTATTGGGCCGTTAACAGCAGAGGAGCGTGCAGAAGTGATGGCGCGCTCCCCTTATAAAGCCATTTACTCGCAACTGGTGGATCGCGAGTCGGCGTATGAAATTTTAAAACAGCGCGTTAATCAGCAGGCACAGATTGTGCAGCAGGAACAGCTTCAGGCAGAGCAAGAAAAATTAAATGCACAGCAGCGCGCCGAACAAGAGCGCATCGCTAAAGAGCAGCAAAAACAGCAAGAGCGCTGGCAAAAAGAACAGCTAAAAGCTCAGCAGCAAGCACAGCGTGCTGAGAGCCGACGTGAATCGGCCACTGAAGCGCTGGCAAAAAGTGCGGCGCGTGCAATTGGTAGTAATTTGGGCCGTCAAATTGTACGCGGGATTCTTGGTTCTCTGTTGGGAGGGCGACGTTAAATTACGCGTGGTGTTGTGTCGGTATTGGTTGGGGGTAGTTTGTTACCTGGTGTAATAGAAGGAGACTAATAAGAGGCTTATAGTGAAAGGAGTCATTTTTTAAGGTGTGCTTCTGCCCCGGATAGGGGCAGTATAAAAATGTTGAGGATGCAGCATGAAAAACAACAAAAAACACAGTAAAAAAATCGGTTCAGTACTGACTCGCGTTAGTCATCTCCAGTGTTGTATCGGGTTTGCGTGGCTTGCCTTGTGCGGTACTGCAGCACTTGCCTCGACCACTGTATCCAGCATGCAGGATACCCATTACCTTACGCAGGGCTGGGAGCATGAAACTCGCCAGCAACTGTCATTTACCTCTTTTGGTTCGCGGCTTATTCCCTACGACTGGTTTATCGTGTTGGAGCAAGCGAATAATCCGGCGCTGTTTCGCGATCCGGCGCATATGTCGGCGCTGGGTTTTATCGTTGCTGCTGCCGATAAATATAATCCGGATGGCTTACCCATTGGTGTGGTACGCGATAAGGATAAAAAACATGGTGATTATGTTGGCCTGACTTGCGCGGCTTGTCATACCGGTCAAGTAATGATTAACGGCCAGCGTATTCGAATTGATGGTGGCCAAGCGCTGATCGATTTCACCGCGTTTGAAACAGCACTGGTAGCTGCATTGCAGGCTACGCTGGATGATACCGAAAAATTTGCGCGCTTTTATTCCAATGTGCGGTCAGCGCAGTCGGTCAGCGCCATCGCTTCAGCCTCACTTACTACCCAAGCTCTACAAGTCCAAATGCATGGGCGATTGCAGCAGTTGCAACAGCGATTGGAAAATAACAAAACCGATGTACCTTATGGTCATGGTCGCTTGGACGCCTTTGGGCAAATTTTTAATGCGATTGCAGTTGAAGCGTTAAATATGCCAGAAAATATTCATTCACCTAATGCACCCACCAGTTATCCGGTGATGTGGGATGCATCCCATCTGGATTTGGTGCAATGGAATGCCTCAGCACCCAATAAAGAACCTGGCCCGTTGTTTCAAAATGCAATCACTGCACTAGCGGTTTATGGCACGATTGAAATTAAAAAAGAACACTTAACCTATTCATCCTCGATTCGTATTAATCACCTTGCCGATCTTCAAAAAGCCTTTTATCAATTAACTGCACCGCGATGGCCGCAAGAATTTGCCGGGAAGTTGGATGAAACTAAATTAGTTGCCGGTAAAAAACTTTATCAACAGCACTGTGTGGAGTGCCATACACATGTCGATGCAGCAGATAAAAAACGCAAACTGCGGGCGGTACTAACGCCGGTTGCGGAGGTGGGGACGGATCCATTGATGGCGCATAATTTCAGTCAGCGCAAAGTAAAAACCGGGGTGCTGGAAGGCGAGCGCAGCATGGTGTTGGTTGGGAAAAAGTTTACTGCAGAAGCCAGTTCACTTGACCTGGTCACTCATGCGGCTATGGGGACTTTATTAAACAAACCCTGGCAAACCCTCAAAACTATTGTGCGTGAATATCATTCCAATCTTTCTGCCGATACCCCCAGTGTCGATAGCTATAAGGCACGCCCAATCAATGGCATATGGGCCTCTGCACCTTATTTGCACAATGGCTCGGTGCCAACGATTTACGATTTACTGTTGCCCGCGGCACAGCGCCCGTCGCAATTTTATGTGGGTAATATTGAATTGGATGCAATCAAAGTTGGCCATGTTTCCAGTGCGGGTCCCAACACCAGCTTCTTTGATACAGGTCTGCCGGGCAATTCCAATGCCGGCCATGAATATGGCACGGCATTGAGTGATGAAGAGCGTTGGGCATTAGTGGAGTATATTAAAAGTTTGTGATGATGCTCAGTGGCTATGACTGCTGCCAGTGATAATTTGGCGCATGTCATAGCCGCTGGGTGCTTGATAAATCCGCAAATCAAATTCTGCCAGTACTGCAAAAATATGATCAAAAATATCTGACTGAATATTTTCGTAAGCCAGCCATTCCGTGTTATTGGTAAACGCGTACACCTCAATGGGAATACCTTCAGCGCCGGGGCTAAGTTGTCGCACCATATGCGTCATACCCAAATGAATATGAGGATTGGCTTTGATGTAAGCGGTCAAATAAGCGCGAAAGGTTCCTAAATTCGTCAAGCGACGACCATTGACCGGGCAGCTGGTATCAACTTGATGTTGTGTATTGTAGTCGGTGATTTCCTTGGCTTTTTGTTCAATATAGTCAGTCAGTAATTTTGCTTTACGCAAACGCATTACATCCTCCTCGCTAAGAAAGTGAACGCTGGTTGCATCGATATTGATAGCGCGTTTTATACGGCGACCACCCGCTTCCGCCATGCCTCGCCAATTTTTAAATGAGTCAGCAATCAGTGCATAAGTGGGAATCGTTGTAATGGTTTTATCCCAGTTGCGGACTTTGACTGTGGTGAGGTTAATGTCCGTCACTTCACCATCCGCTCCGTATTTTGGCATTTCCAGCCAATCGCCCACCGCCAACATTTTATTGGCGGAAAGTTGAATGCCTGCTACCAAGCCGAGAATAGGATCCTTAAATACCAATAATAAAATTGCAGTCATGGCGCCAAGACCGCTAAATAAAATCACGGGCGATTTACCAATCAATAACGCCAGCGCAAAAATAATTGCCACTGTTGCGCCAATTAATTTGATGCTTTGGAAAATTCCACGTAGCGGCAGGCGACGTCCTGCAGGGTTAGTGTTTGAAATATCTTCCAGCGTATCCAGCAGCGAATAAACTGACAGCAGCCCGTAGAGTAGTACCCATAAACTGGTAATAACGGCGATGACCGGCAGGGCGCTATCATCCGCGTCCAGCCAGAGGCGTGCTTGCATAAAAATAATCAAACCTTGCAAGGTAAGGGCGACGCGGGTAAACAATCTATTTTTATAAAATGAACGTTTCCACAACTGTTCTGCGCTTTTGGCATTGGCACGCAATAAACCCATCACCACCTTATGCAAGAGCCAATGAATAACAAGTGACGTAAATAAGATGACAAGAATAACGGCCGCGAGATAAGCATATTCGTTGTTTGGAATACCAAGATAATTCAAGGCGGTGTGCATCAAGTCTTTCATGTTTTTTTCTGGCTCTTGTTAAGCAAGGTAATAGGGCGGTAATAATTTAGGTATATATATCCCCAAATAAATCCAGTTGGGTTAAGTACAGACGAAGATCAAATTCATATTGGTGATACTGTGGCTCCATATGACAGCAGAGTTGATAAAACGCTTTGTTGTGCTCCTTCTCTTTAAAATGTGCCAGCTCATGTACGATAATCATTTTTAAAAATGCTTCTGGTGCGGTTCTGAATACACTGGCAATTTTGATCTCGTTCACGGTTTTAAGTTTCCCTCCGTGAATGCGGCTAATGTAGTGGTGTTGCCCCAGTGCATGCTGGATCACTTTTATTTTGCTGTCATAACTGACCCGGTTCAAAGGTTGGGTCTTGCCCATAAAATCCGCTTTAATTTGTTGCGTATATTGATATAGCGCACCATCAGTGCGCACTTGATGAACATTTGGGTAGCGTTTTAGTAATACCTCAGCCAGCTTTTTCTCTTCAATAAGCGTTTTCACTTTTTGCAGTGTATCGGCGGAGTAGCCGGTTAAATATTTCAGTGCTGTCATGGCGTCTTAATTAATTTTTAGATTGATTATTCAGTTAGTGTTCATAAAGAAAAATGTTTTTGCGTTGGTTCAGTGCTTTTAAAAAAACAGTGCGTTTTGCTGGTGCAGAAAAATTATAAAAATTACAAATATTTTTATTAAAAGCGGATTGATGATTGCTGCTTTTGGCGTCAATTTTAGTTGATTTGGCGACAAATATCGATTTTTTTAAAACTTCGTCACGTAATCGTGATGTTGCATTCTTTATGGCCTGATTAATGCCTTCTATATCCTGCTAGTAAACAAATGCTGATGGCATGATGAAGTACATTGCGTGGAGGGAGTATGAGCAATCTATCGGTCAATCGGGCGCTTGTTAGCCCTGTAACCTTATCAAATGAACCGCCGGTTATACGGCTTCACCATTCAAAAATCCTCGCGCTATTTCGTGCGATTGATAGCGCGCTGATCGTATCCATACTTTGGCTCGGGCTTAACATGCTAGGGCTTGAGTGGACAAATCTTTACACTACCTTTGCAATTACCGCCGTTATTGTTTTTGGTTTTTTTGCCGAGGGCAATGAAGTTTATTATTTATGGCGCGGTCATTCCATGCTGGATTTGGCTGGTCGAATATTATTTGCCTGGCTGGTAACGGCTATTTTTATCATTCTTGCGGCGCTAGTGATTTATCCATTTAAATCCATGGAATTATTGGCGTTTGTCTGCTGGTTGGTTGCAACGCCGGTATTAATGACTGGTATGCATATTGGGCGGCGTTTGTTGCTTGCCAAATTGCGCTCTCATCCAACCGAGCCGCGCCGTGTAGCAATTGTCGGTGCCAATGAATTGGGTTTACGGTTAATCAATTCCATGAAAGTAATGCCATGGTTGGGCTACAAAGTGATTGGCTTTTACGACGATCGCTCACCCTCCCATGAAGTGGGGCGGCGGTTGATTGGCGACAATATTGAAGTAAAAGGTGGGCTTGAGCAGCTTTATCAAGATGCCCACGATGGCAAATTGGATATGGTTTTTGTCGGTTTACCAATGCGCGCTGAAATGCGCATGCGTACTGTGATTGATCGCTTGGCGGATACTACAGTATCGCCCTATGTTATACCCGATGTATTTAGTTTTGATTTGCTGCATTCGCGCCTCACGTGTTTACAAGGCATTCCCGCACTGAGTATTTACGATTCGCCACTGGTTGATAACGGTTGGGTGAAGCGTTTGGAAGATGTGGTGTTGGGCGCTGGAATTTTACTTTTATTGGCAATCCCTATGTTAGTCGTGGCGATTGGTGTGAAGGTGACATCGCCTGGTCCCGTGTTTTTTAAACAAACGCGTTATGGCATGGGGGGTGAAAAAATAAAAGTGTGGAAGTTTCGCTCCATGACTGTGTGTGAGGATGGCAATAGTGTTGCCCAAGCCAAACGCGCTGATCCACGCATTACGCCGTTTGGCAATTTTTTGCGCCGCACGTCGCTTGATGAATTGCCCCAGCTATTCAATGTATTGTCCGGGAGTATGTCGCTGGTAGGCCCGCGCCCCCACGCCGTTGCGCACAATGAATTTTATCGCGGGCAAATCAAAGGCTACATGTTGCGCCATAAAGTAAAACCAGGCATTACTGGATTGGCGCAGGTGAATGGTTTTCGTGGTGAAACGGAAACGCTGGATAAAATGTCCGGACGCATCGCGTATGACTTGGAATATATTCGTAACTGGTCAATTTTGTTGGACATAAAAATTTTATGGAAAACAATCTTTAAAGGTTTTGTTGGCGAGAATGTTTATTAATCCAGATGAAATTAAATGCTGCGCGAAAAAAATGAACACTATACCTGTCAGCGTTAAGCGGGGTATGGCGTTAATTCTGTTCGCTGGGCTGACCAACTCAACTGCTTATGCGATGGATCGCTTTACTTTGTCGTTGGGCGCGAATGAACACTGGGACAGCAATTTTGCGCGCAGTGCAGATGTGGATTCCGAGCATTACACTCACTCGGTTATTTCAGTTGCACTTATTGAGCGCCTGAGTAAACAGGATTTTTCATTGGGCGTAAGTGGCAACCATTATGCTTATGCTGAGCGTGATGATTTGGACGTAAGTTTTTATGAAGGCAATGCACGTTGGCGCAGTGACTGGAGCACACGGTTAAAAACAGATTTTACCTGGGTGCGTGATGCCTACGCGGTGGATCGCTTGGAATTTGCCGATAAAGATGTTGTTGCGCGCGATAACTTTGCGGGCCAATTGACTATGGGGGTAGGGCAGCGCCTTGGATTTACTGTTGGCGCGCGGCAAGTAGCGCAAACGCATTCCAATGAGCTGCGCGAAAGTCTGGATTTTGATGATGATGAATGGTTTGTTGCCAGTACTTACACTACGGCAAATAAATCGTTTTTGAGTTTGCGTTTGCGTGAAGGTGAGCGAGTTTATGAAAACCCTTTACCTGATGCACTTACCTCATTGGACTTTGATTATCGCCAACTGGAAGTGGAAAGTTCCTGGGCGTTGACCCGTAAAACGCAACTGGGATTTACCCTGGGGCGCTTCAAGCGCGAAGGGGAGATTAATGCCGGTACAGGTACCCAAGCCGTAGTGGATTTGGATTGGGCCGTGAGTGAAAAACTCACACTGTCCTTGAGTTACAGCCAAAGCGAACCCGCGGTGGGTGAAACCTCTGACTCGCCGGCCGATGTTCGCGCCAGCAGAATTAGCCTGGGGTGGGAGCCGTCGGCTAAATGGTTGCTCTCCATGGCGGCGGGTTACAGCACTCAGGCTTATGTGCAGCGGTTAACCGAACCCGCCCGCGACGAACACATCACGACACTCAGCCCTATCACACTTACTTATCAATTCTCTGAAATGCTCAAGTTTCGCCTCAGTAGCCAGTGGGTGGATCGCCAATCGCCATTAGAGTATCGCGATTATGACTATGCCCAGGCAAGCCTTGGCGTCGCGCTGGTATTTTAAAAATAATTTTTTAACGCTTAACTTATATGAGTGGAATATTCATGTTTAAACGTCTGGCTGCTTATTGGGAAACCCCTACTGAACTGAAACCGCGTTTACCTTTTCCTTATGTGGATTTATATAACTGGGCGCCAGGTGACGGGCGGGTAAATTTTGGTGATCATCTTTCAGAGATTGTTACACGCCAATTGTTGGCACTACAGGGATTAAGTTTGGATCAGGAGGTTTCAAAAAGTGCGCGCTTGTTAGCCATTGGTTCAATCTTGCAATACAGTGCAAACGATGACCATATCTGGGGTACAGGTTGGAATGGCAAAGTACCCGAGATCATGTTCAAATCCAAACGCTTGAACCTGCATGCAGTGCGTGGCCCATTGACCCGTGAGTTTTTGCGCAGCCGTGGTTTTACCGTACCGAAAGTTTATGGTGATCCTGCACTGCTGATGCCGCATTTATTTAAAGGACGTTTTACGCCCAATCCCTGCCGCGATTATGTATTTGTACCCAATCTACACGATCTATCTATATTGCCACCCAAGACCCCGAATGTTATTTCACCTTTGCAAGGGTGGAACCGCGTGATTGAACAAATTCTGGAAGCTAAATTGGTACTGGCGAGTTCACTCCACGGGTTGGTCATTGCGGAGGCTTATGGTATTCCAGCGCGCTATGTGCGCTTATCGCAAACCGAAGACTTGTTTAAATACAAAGACTATTATTTTGGCTCCGGGCGGTTGGAGTCTGAATTTCAATTTGCCAATTCAATTGCTGAAGGTCAAGAAATGGGCGGCATGCCTGGGTTGCGTTTTGATCATCAATCGCTGTTGGATGCGTTTCCGCTCCACTTATGGAATTAAATTTTTTAACTATCAATTTAGGCCAGGCGTAACAACCGCTGCAAAAACTCTATAGCAGGTTTTGCTTTGGCGGGCGCCATGGCCGCACTCTCGCCTAAAAAGTGTTTCGTTTCATCGCGAAAAATGCACGACATGATAAAAATATAAATCAGCCCACCCAAACCGGCGAGCAGCAGTAAACGTACACCAAGCGCCCAATCAGCAGGCAACACAAATTTTGTTAATTGTACTAGCGTAAACATGATTAAGGCTGCGGTGAACGTGGGCGCTATAATGCGCAACTGTTGCAGCACGCCCACCTTAAATATGTTTTTGAAAAATAACATATTGAAAATAATGCTCAGATACGCGCGCAATGCATAACCCGCCGCAGCCACTACGATACCAAAAGGTACTAGCAGAAAACCGAGCAGGCAATTCAGTACAAATGTGATAACTGCCAGTAGCATAACGTAGTTTGTATGGCCGCTTGCGGTCAGTGCGGAATTCACTTGTGCACTAATTACCATGGGGGCAATTCCCAGTGCCAACATGGTCATTACCTGGCCGCTTTGTGCCCATTTATCGGTAAAGGCAAGTTCAATAAACTCAGGCCCCAGCGCCGCAGCGCCAAAAAAAATCGGGAAAGTAAAATAAGCACTGATGCGCATTACGCGCAGTGTGGCCTGCGCGCGTGCGTCGCGCTCGTTCAATCGCGACAATGCCGGTAGCAGCGCCTGCTCGAAAGGCTTTATTACAATTTCTTGCATGATAAATAGCACGCGCCCACCCACGCGGAAAAACCCTAATGCAGCGGGGCCAATTAAGAGGCCTATCAATAATTCGTATATTTTGCTTGCGAGATTACTTACCAGTTGTGCAAGTGTCAGCGGCGCAGAAAAACCTAATAGTGATCGTGTGTGTAGGAAAGAAAAATGCAAACTGGGAAACCAGTGTGCGCTTTTCCAGGTGAGCAGGGTAATGAATATCTGGTTAATTAATTGTTGCCATACCAACGCCCAAACACCGTAACCCAAAAAGGCCAACGTTACTCCCGCGATGCCAGATACCAAGCTTGCAATGACAGTGCGCAGCGCAATGGCGCGAAAATTAAACTCTCGTTTGAGTTTGCCTTCATGTACTGCTTTGGCGCCCTCCAAAAAAAAGATCACGGAAAGCACCTGTACTAATAATTCGGCGCGCGGGTCGTAGTAAAAAGCGACCAGTGGCGCTACTACCCAAAATGCAACCGCAGTAACCACTAATGCCAATAACAGGTTGAGATAAAAACCAGTGGCCGCGTAGTGTTCATCCCATTCGGGGTGGCGCACGATGGCTTGTGAGAAGCCGGCATTGACAATGACTCTACCCAACTCAACCACAATTAATGCAAAGGCGACCAAGCCAATTTCTTCCGGCGCCAACAGGCGGGAAAGAATAATAAAAATCACCAGGCTGATGAGGCTATTACCGCTCGCAGCGGTACTCATCCACACACTGCTTTTACCAAAATTCTTTTTCAGGCTCATAGAGGATTAATTCGCGCGTTAACTAACTGCTGCAAGGCATGTTCATATTTGTTGCTATCGATACAGTTTTGCATTTGCTGTGCACAGCAGGATTTTCTGTTGGCAAGTAATGTGCGATCGCGATAAATGTCGCCCAGTATTTGTGCTGCTGCCTGACTGTCGGCATCGGCCCAAGTGATGTTATCAACTTCCTGAAACTCCGGGTGATTGGAGTTAACCGCAATGGGTGTGCAGGGCACTAAAAAACTATTTTCTGCCGTACAAAAATCCATATTCCCTGACCAGGCGGTTGCGAGTACGGGGGTGTCTAACAACATGGCTTCGGCAAGTGTTAAACCAAAACCTTCCGAGCGGTGCAGTGACGCATAGAGATCGGAGCACTCAATTAAACCGAGCACATCGGCGCGGCTCCAATGTTGATCGATTAAACAGATATTTGGGTGCCCGGCGATAGCATCAAGCAGTTGCTGCTTTTCAGGTGAATCGCCACCGGTATTCGCTTTTAGCACTAAATAAGCATCGGGCGTATGAGCAAATGCTTGTTTAAACGCAGCGACTAATGCGAGGGGATTCTTGCGTTCCATCGCGCTGCCAAAACTAAAAATGCTGGATACCAAAAATGCCTGCTCGGGGATGTTTAATTTGCCACGCATACCTTGGGTAGCTTCACCGCGCGTAACCGGGTGGGTCGCCGTCAGTACCGGGTAATCTGTGTAGCGCTGGATAACATCAGTCGTAAAACGCGAGGGTGTGATAATCGCATTCATATAGCGAATAGCATTAACCCATTCGCTGGGTATGGCCTCCAACTCCCATGCCCAATAACCGATGTTGTAGGTTTTTTTAAAATGGGTGATTCCCATTTGGAAAATAACTGGCGGCAGCATGGGTGGGTTCAAATGATAGATTCGGCAATTAATAGCAGTTGCCCCGCTGGGATTAGGCTTTTGTGCCGGCCAGTCCCATGCTAGTTCTTCGGGTTTGTGAAAAAACTTTTCTACACTGGTGCATTGCACCTGATAACCGTCTGCCGCTAATTGTTGCGCGCACAAGCGGGCAGATTCACCAATGCCGGAAATGCTGTGAAAAAATCCAATCACTTCTATGCGCAACTCGGCGATGTTAAGGGGGAGCGGCGCGTCGCTTTTGGGAATCATACGCTGCAATAGCTGCGCACGAATGCGGCGGTAAATATGACGCGCGAGATTTTTCATAGGTTTTGAATGCTCATACAAACACTATTGGAGTCAGGGTATTTTTTTGGAATCAGACAAGGCGGCCGCTGTGTGTGCCGATGTGCCTAGTTGACCATAAAAATCCAGAGTTTGTGCCGCGAGTTTATCCCAGTTGTAATTATCCAACGGGCATACTTGCGGGCGGCTGCTGTGCTCGAGGGCAAGTAAAGCATGTTGCAGACTTGCCGGTGTCAAGTCACTGGCGTAACCGTAAATCCAATGCAACCCCAGTTTTTTTTGCAGTTCGGCAACGGCACCCATATGCGGTGCAATCACCGGGCGGTTGTAAGAGAGCGCCAATAATAATGCCCCGGAATTGAGAATCGCTTTGTAGGGCAAAATCACTACATCGGCTGCGCTCATAAACAGTGCCAATTCACTGTCGGGAATAAAACGCAGGAATAAATGGGTGTTGGCATTTTTTAGCGTTTCCATGGTGCTACGCAACTCGCTAGGTGCCGTGTCTGCAGTGCCTGCTACAACCAATTGATAATCCGCGAGTTCGGCTTGATTAAATGCTTGCATTAAACCGTCGATATTTTTGTAGGGTTTTATCATCCCGACAAACAATAATACTTTTTTGGCTGGATCTAATCCCAATTGGGTTTTTGCAACCTGTTGATCAATGGCTGGGGGATAGCAGCCGCGATAGTGACCGTGGGGAATAATGGCGTAATGACTGGTGGGGGAGGTTTTGTACAACTGATAAAATGCTGCGCGATTAGCTTCGCTCATAAAAATAAATCCGTCGCAGCGCCGTGCAAACCACTGCATAAATGCGTTTGATAACCGCGGGCGGCGGGCATCGTGGGGGGCGGTGTTGTGCACCGTCCACACGATTTTTGTGCCTCTTAATTTTAATATGCACACAGTGACTGCCAAGAGCAGCATGCGCTGTATGCTTTTGCCAAGGCTGGGGCGATTAATATCACCGTCCGGCCAATGAAAATGCACTATGTCAGAGTGCGTGCGCAGGGCTTTGCTGTGGCGATATTCTTCAACGTTTGCATTGAGTTGTTGTAATTCGCGATAGAGCAATGCGTTGTAGGGGTTAACCTTTTCATTGCTAAAGGCGGGTGCCGCAAAAATTTTCATAGTCTTATCCTTCCGAGTGACGCAGGTGATCTATGCGATTACCGCTGCGCAAGCAGAGTAAGAGGAACTGCACGATATCCACTGTGTAGCGCCGCAATAAACGCGAAGGTTCAAGGCATAAGCGATAAAACCATTCCAATCGCAAACGTTGCACCAACGCGGGCGCGCGGGTTTTGTCGCCTGCCAGAAAATCCAGTAGCGCGCCAACACCCATCAACACTGGCGCATTTAATTGGCGGCGATGTTTTAAAATCCATTGTTCTTGATAAGGGTTGCCCATGGCGACCAACACTACATTCGCATTGCTGGCATTAATCGCGGCAATAAGTTCTTCGCTGTTGCGCGCTTCATCGTAACCGTTGCGTACACCGACTACCTTAACCTGATATTGAGTTGTCAGTGTTTGCGCGGCGCGCTGTGCAATACCGGGTTTGGCGCCGAGCAAAAAAACCCGTGTACTTGCGCCCAGTTGTTGTAAAAACTGCGGGGTGAAATCAGTACCATTTAAATTTTCAATAAAGCGACGGCGATGCACGAGCCAAGTGGCAATGTCCAGCCCAATGCCGTCGTTGACAATAATTGTGTCACTGCCTGCCAGAGCGGTCTTTTCGGCTTGGCATTTCACAATAAAATTAGTGTTGGCAAATAATAAAGCGATTTGTTGCTGCTGCATTTTTTCTTGCAAAAGCGGAATTAATGCGGCGCTGGTGGTGCGCACTATAGGGAATCCGCCAAGGGGGATAATGTCATCCGGTGAAATTGCATTAATTGTGTCCGTAGTCATTATGCAAATACCTCTGTGTCGCTGAATTTTTTGGGCGCGAGCATGCGTTCGGTCACTTGCGCCCAATCCAGTACTGTGCGTTTGGTGAGCGGTTGCGCTGGGTTTAGTGCACGTGAAATCGCTTGAGCAATAGAATTTTCATCGCCAATGTCATAACCAAAACGGGTGGGGTAATCGGCGGCGATAAAATGCGGGCAAATCGCGGGTAAACCAAAAAATTCATATTGAGTGAGTTTAAGTGAGGTATCGCGTAAATAAGCGGGCAGGTTCACGCTGGCGTAAGGCGCAATACCCAGTGTGGCGTGTTTGATGTAGGGCAGGGTTTTATCAAACGGCATTTCACCGTACACGCTGATATTTTCACCGTACTCCGGGTGGCGCGGTTGGCAGGAACCAATAATATGAAAATGAATATGTGGAAAGCGCTTGCCCGCAAGAATAAAAAATTGTGGATCAAACAACATGGAGCCAACCGATACCGCGTGTATGCCTTCGCCATAGGGCGATGGGTTGGCCTTTTCATTAACAGAATAATCAATTCCCTGCGGTACAAATGCGAGATTATGCGTTGACGGCATAGAGTCGGCCAGCGCTTTGGAGGGCATGACTATGGTGTCTATCTCTTTGGCGATGCGGGCAAAGGTGTTGCGGATATAGTCTGCGGCGTCAATCGTGTCCAGTGCATCGGAGGCGCGGTAAAGTATTTTTGCGCGCGGATTTAATTTTTTAATTAAATCGAAAAAAATCGGTGCAACACCGCTCTCCAAAATAATCACATCCGATTCTTTTATCCAACGGCGTAACACCGCGTTAAAGCCGAAGCTGTAAAGGTGATACATCAGTGATTCAAACGGGCGAATGCGAATAGGGTGGATCAAGGTTTTCCACAAATAACAATCAACACCCTGATGGTTCACTATTTTGTTTGCCTGATCGTCCAGCGACAGACGCGGGTCGTGTTTATAGCGCGATAAAAAGCTGTAACGCAGCGAGAAGAAGCGTGTCGGCCCCATTTTGGCTAATTCACTCGCCACAAAGTGAATGCCCGCTTTGCGCGGCGAGCGGTAGTCGTGCGCGGAGAGCAGCAGGTATTTCTGTTGCGGCGCCGTGGGAGCGCTGGTCAGGGATGATTCATCTGTGTGGGTAAGTATTTCTGGTGCGGTCACGATGCTCTCCTTCGGTTACTGCATTAAGGCCTTCATTCACAGCATTAGGGATTCGCTGGGTGAGGAACAGGTGGTTGCGGCGGACTGGTTTCATCTTCCCCGTCGCGAAAGAAAAAGGCTTTCAACGGTTCCCATTGCGGTGCAGGTGCCTGGTTAGCACCGCTTAGGGCAAGTGGGTAGCTACCCCACCAACTACCAGCTGCCCAGTAACTCCAGCCGCGCCAAGTGTTGTTGTCCATCAACTCCAGAAAGCGAGTGAGCGTGAGCAGGCATTCGCTGCTACGCGGCACACCAAACTCCCCTAAAAACAGCGTTTGCTGATGGGTTTTGGCCCACTCGGTAATGCGCTCGAATTTCGCATTAAATTGATCGGCGGGGCGGCACCCTGTGCCAGTGCTGGTAGTGTGGGTGCCTGAGTAGTCACTGTCGGTGTACTGGTGGACTTCGATAATGGCGCGGTTGAGCGGGTCATGCAGGTCACTAAATTCGCTGGCGTTGCTGTATTCCAGGCCGGAAAACCACTCGTGCAGGCCACTCCAGCGGCCACCGCTGACAAAGACCAGATTGGTCGCATCTGCCGCGCGCAGTTCGGCGAGGGTTTGTTTGGCGATAACTGCCCAGCTGTTCAACGGAATATTGGCCGGTTCGTTCATCAACCCGAAGGCGACTTTATTGGCGTCCGGAAATTCGGCGGCTAGCGCCAGCCAAAAGGCGATAAACATAGTGGTTAAGGTGGTGCCTTCGGGTGAAGGTGTAGGCAGTGGGTCGCCCAGTTTGTATTGGTAGTATTTGGCGTAGTTGTGTACGTCCAGCAGTACACATAACCCAGCGGCGCTGGCGTTATTGACCGTCGTGTGCAAACGCCCCAGCTCGGCCGGGTCGAGTGGGCCATTAACCGTTTGTTGCAGGCGCTCCCAGCGAAAGGGCAGGCGAATCATATTGGCGCCCTGGGCGGCGATGTAATTCAATTCCGCGGTGCTGGGATAGGTGTAATTTTTATAGACGATGCCCGGCAAGGCTTTGGTATTGAACTCCGCCCCGGCGAGATTGACGCCGGTCAGCCGCGCTTGATCCAAACAACCCGCCTGTGAAGGTGAGCCAACCATCGCCAACATCAGGCTCAATAAGCCCAGGGCGCGCTTCAGGGGGGGAGGACACCGGAGAATATTCATGATGCCTTCCGCAATTGATCGTAAAGCGCGAGGTAGCGATCAGCCACTTGCGGCCAGGCATAGCGAATCGCAAACGCCTGCGCGGCTTTCACGCGCTGCTGGTAAGCCTGCTCGCCTTGATCGTGAAGTTCCAGCAGCTGGGCGATTGCCGCGTGCTGTTGCGTTGCCGGCTCAAAACAGAACCCCAAGCCAGATTCCCCATGCAGCCGCCGAAAGGGTGGAATCGCACTGAGAATGGGTGTGAGCCCGGCACTCATTGCTTCTATCGGCGCTATACCAAAACCTTCGTGATCCGACAGGCAGATGAAATAGCTGGCTTGGTTGAGCAGGTGTTTGATTTCCTCGTCGCTGGGGTTAGCGGCCAAGGTCACAGCATGGCTAATACCCAAGGATTGCGTGGCTGCTTGCAGCTCGGCGAGGCTGTGATCGTATTCGCGCCCGGCGATAATCAAGCGCCACTCGGGGCGCTGCCGCAGCAGTTCAGCGAACAATTCCAATGCAGGAATCAGCCCTTTATTGGATGACCAGCGGCCAAAATACATCAGCGTTGGTGTGAGTTGTGGTGCGGCGCTACCTGCATACTTTTCCACATCCACCCCATTCTCAATGACCTGTAGTTTGTGCTGATCCATGATTTGTCCAAACAAGTCGCCGTCATTGGCACTGGTGGCAACCACCCGGTTGTAGGCATTGGCGGAGAGGCGCGTAACACTGTGGAAATACGCCTGTTTGGCGCGCGAGGCAAAGCGGGTATGGAAGAACCCGCCATGGGTGGATAGCACCAGCGGGCGACGATGTAGCCATTTGGTGGCAGCGAGGAAGTCGTAAAAAAAGTCTACGCCGTGCACGTGTATTACATCGGCATCCTTCAGGTATTTAAAAACGCCGGGGCACAGGGGGTAGCGGCTGGAACCCATGTAGGGCAGGCGGATGACTTCAATTCCCTCAATCGTCTCTTGCTGGGGCAACAACTCACTGGAGTTACGAAACAGGCGATTGAGGGTAATGATCCGCGTGGCGCCCTGGCCTTGATGTAACTGGTGGCGAGCAATATTGCGCACCACTTCTTCCATCCCGCCAATGGACGGCAGGTATTGGCGCACTATGTGGGTGACTTTAATGGGGGAGCTAACTGGCATCTTTTCCTCCGGTATAGCTGGGTTGCCCGGGAGTAGGTGCAGGCTTTTGCAGGCTGCAACCCACTAAAAACCAGAGTAAGCCGGCGCTTTTGAGTGCAAAAAATGAAAAGCCACTGATACAGAGAATCAGCGCGATGTAGAGCGATACCATCGCCCGAAAACGCTGGCTGGTAGCGGAGCTGATGGGTAATAGCCAGAAGCTGCACCAAAACACCAGCGCCATTGGTAGCCCAAACGTGGCCAGGGTATGGGCGTAGCCCTCATCGTAATAAACCTTGGTGTGACCTATACCGAGTAGTTTGAGGGCGTCAAATTGCAGTAGCGACCAACCGCTGTAGGCGAGGCGCCCTTGCAAGTCGTCATTGAGAATCCGCCCTGTTTCGTTGGGGGTTGTGTAGCCAATGACCAAGAGCAGGAGGATGGCGGCGATAGGGGCGAAGATACAAAAATTAAGCAGGCTGCCGTGCACCAGCAGGCGCAGCACTACAAAGCTACTCACGGTCATCAGCGCGAATCGCGAATCGCACAGCACCATCATTATCACCGCGGCCACTACAAAAAATATCCCATCGCGCCAGTGTGTGCGGGCAAGCCCCCAAGCGGCGCAAAGGCTGGCAAAGTTGCCGAGCGATACCGGTTCGAGGAAAACCGAGGAGACACGGTGAGGGCCAAGCAGGCCAGGGAGCAGGGTGCGGCCTATACCTTCGGGGCGCATACCATTGGCTTGCAGGCGGTCTTCCCGGACAAAGTCCATCGCAGGATCAATAGAGCCGATGTTGACGTAGTAGCTGAAAATATCAAACCAGCGGGTGTAGCTATCGAGTAGTAGCAACTCAAACATGCCCATCGCCAAGACAACGCAAATTGCCACTTTAAGCGCGCGATCAGCCAGCTCCAGCCGCCCGATGTTGCACCCCAGCCAGAAGTAGCAGAGGGGGATGGCAATATCGCGAAAGGCTTTGACGTTAACCTGGTTGTTGATGATGCTCAGCAGGCACAGCATGGCAGCGGCGAGACAGGCGAGAATGACTACCCCCGGCAATAGCCGCCGTACCAATAGCGGCACACATGCCATCAGGATAATTGCCTCGGCCAAACCCACGAGCGAGCGCGACATAGGCAGGACGAGGGTATTGAGCAGGCACAACACAGCCTGGTAGCCGACACTGGCGACAATGATAAAAGTGACCAGTCGCTGATCGTTCAGCCAGCGTTGCTCCCGCACCAGATGCGCACTGGCGGGCAGGGGGGGAATAGTCGGGCAGGCCTGCGGGTAGTTCATCCTTACCTCGTGTGTATCGTCTGCAACCGTCACTAGCCGAGCAGGGTTGTGCCCAACAGGCGCACACCTAATTCGCGCAAGCGGTTGCCAATGGCAACCAGCGCTTTGGTGTGAGTGACATGTTGTTGCGCAATTAACAGGGCTGCTCCCGCCTGTGCGGCGACCAGTTGTGCATCGCGATTTGAGTCCATCGGTGCGGTGCTGATCAGGGTGATATCAAAGTGCTGGATCAGCGGGTTCACCCGCTCCTGATAGTGTTTGCTGGCGAGCAATTCCTGAGGGTTGGGCGCGCGGGTGCCGGCAGGTAACACCCACAGTGAGCGCACTTGCTCTATGGCCGTGGGGGCCACCGAGGTGCGCTCGGCAATCCAGTCGGACAAACCGGGTGCGTGCTCCTGCAGGTTAAACAGGGCGTTGAGTTGTGGCGTACGCAGGTTGCTGTCGATCAGCAGGGTGCGCAGGCCGAGTTGCGCAAAACTGATCGCCAGGTTGGCGGCAGTGATTGCTGTGGTCGTCGCATTTTCGGCGCTGACTATCGCCAGCGCATGGTGTGGTTGGGGGTTGAAGTAGCGCAACATCAACTCGCTGCGCAGGCTACGCAGTGCTTCTGCCTGTGTGCTGTCCGGTTGAAAGAGTGCGCTCAGGCGGCGGTCAAGTTTGCTCGATGCCGCAGGTGTCTGGGTGTAAGCAAACTGCTCAGCCAGAATGGCGTTAATGTCATCGGCGCTGACCAGCCCCAATTTCAGCGCGGCATCGCCAAAGCGCAGCCCCTGTTTCTTTTGGGTCGCCAGAATGGTGTTCAGGTCTTTGGGGCTGAGCTTGCCCATTGCCACCAGCATTGGTCCCATCCGGGATGACTGGCCGAGCTGCATTGCCTGGGCAAGAGCCTGTTCGCGATCCAGTATTTGCAAACGATCATTCATGGTGCGAGCTCCTGCTATATCTAAGTCTGCGTCTGGCGGTCAGCGCGGAATATGGGCCAGCACTGGCAAACCCAACCCTTGTTCAAGATCCAAAACGCTGCGAATACGTTGATCCAACCATTCCCAACAGAGTGCGATAGCAATACCGGATAGCAGGCCGGCCATGGCAGCGAGCAGGATGATCAGGGCGGGTTTGGGGGATGTTGGGCTTGTAGGTACCAGTGCGCTGTTGAGTACCGCGACATCGGTGGCGGCAATCTGGCTTTCCAACCGGGTTTGCACCGAACGGGCGAGTGCGGCGTCGTAAGCAGCTTGGGCGTTATCCACTTCCTGCTTGAGCAGGTTGAGTTCATTGCGATTGCGGCTGAGTTGTAGCACCAGTTCTTTTTGCCGTGTTAGCTCGGCTTTGAGCTGGTCTTCACGGGTTTGCGACAGTTCTACAGAAGACTGCAGGCTGCCACTGATCAGCTCCAACATGCGGTTCATTTGTTGTTTGAGTGCGCCCACTTCACTGCGTGCCTGGCGGTATTGGGGGTGGTTTTCACCGACTTGGGTAGCCAGTTCGGCCAGCCGTGCCTGGGCTTGCGCCAGATCCGTTGCCAGCTTTTGTACTTGAGGGTTATCCAACGCGCGGGTTTCCAGCTGGCCGCGCTTGGTATTTGCAATCTGGTCACTGCGGCTTTGGGAATTCAGGCGTTCGTTCTGCACGGCGATCAACATAGACGACAGCTCGGCGAGCTTGTTGGACTCCAGATCCAATCGGTCAGAAGACACGAGAATACCGTGTTCCTCTTGATAACTGGAAAGTGCATCCTGTTTCTCGATCAGCTCCTGCCGCATTCCGGTTAATTGCTGGTTGTACCACTGGGTAGTTTGTTTGGCGGGTTCAATACGCAGTTCGAGGTTGGTGTACATATATGCCTCTGCGTAGGCATCGGCGATTTGCGCGGCAAGCTGTGGGTCTTGAGCCTTGAAGGCGATGCTCAACACACTGCTATCCCGTTTGGGCACCACAATTAAACCCTTTGCGAGGAAGCTGAGCATGCGGCGCTGATCGCGCTCGGGTTCACCGGTGAGTTTGGCCGCTTTGATCATGGCAGGAGAGCTACCCAGTGCCAGCTGATCAATCACTTTGCCGGCCACATTGCGACTGCGAATGATATCGCTCTGGGTTGCGAGATAAGCGCCCGTCATTCGAGCTGGTTGTGATTGGCCGCTGATCGGATCGAGCCCGCGGCTATCCACCAATAGGTCGATGGAGGCGGTGTAAGACTTGGGGGTTAGCAAAATCAGTATCGCTGCTGCCAGCAGAGCCAAGGCACTGCTGGCGATAATCGCCCACTTCCGCGCCAGTAAGATGCCCATCAGTGTATTCAGATTCATACGTCAGTTCCTACTTTTCAAGGGCGGCTAGAACAGGCTTTCTCTCACCACCAACACATCTCCGTCCATCACTCGATCATCGGGTTTGGCAACTAATTCCTGTACTGAACCGTCGGCAGCTTCACGAAACACCTTTACCTTGCTGTCGCTGGCGCGCGCGGTGGGGCCGCCACCGGCACTGAGTGCCTGACGGATATTTAAAGGGCGATCAAGGGGGTACATTCCTGGTGAATGAACTTCACCATTAATATAAAAACGGCCAGCATTTGGCACATATATTGTGTCGCCATCTTTAAGCCACACCGTTGGCTGCTGTTCCGCAGCGTGGTTGAGCATTTGCTGCAGGTCATATTCGGTGCGCTCCTGGCGACCGTTAGCGAGGGTGCGGGTAAGAATTAACCTTTCGCTGCCAGTAGGGGCTATGCCGCCGGCCCACGCTAACGCTTGGGTCAGGCTGGTGGGACCTTCCAGAACCAGTTTTCCGGGGCTATTAACTCGTCCCAGAATGGCGACCACTTGGCTCCGATACTTGGTAACTAATAGGTTAACTTGGGCATTTTTGAGAAAATTGCCGGCCTCATACCGTTCAGCAATCATTCGTGCCGCTTCGGCACTGGTTTTACCGGCGACGATCATGGTGCCCAGCAAGGGGACTTGCACTGTGCCTGTCGCGCTGACTTGGGCGTCGGCGGCGAGTTCTTGTTGACCATATACAGTGATGCGCACTTCATCACCGCTCCCGATCAGATAACTGCGCGGTGCGATTGACGACTCTGCCCATACCAGCGTACTGAACAGCAATAAAACAGCTGCGGTGAGGTAGTGACCGGAACGACCAACGGGATAACAACGAATCATTTCAACTGTCCTTAATGATCTATCCACCGAAGTTCGGGGAATAAAACGATATCTAGCTTTGCTCCTGCAAAAGCGAGGCCCACTCATACAATTGATATAAAAAAATCACAAAAATGCAGACCAAGGCATAAATAAAGCGGGCTTTCGTGTCAGATGAATGATTCTTCTTGGTTTTGATGGCGAAATGATGAAATTTCCCAGAGTCATTTTTGTAAATAGGAAATTAATTTTTGTATCTTTTTGGTGCGACGGTGCCCGAAGAGCAGGATTTAGTGCAAAAGCTACATGAATCTATTTAACGCTGTGGATGAGTTTTTTGCGTGGAAGGGCTTTGGGTGCTTGGTGTACAATGCGCGCCTCCCTTTTTCACCTTCCCATCCACATCCCCGCCCATCTCATGGCGCGCGGTTAACTCAGGAACTTTCCACAGGAACTATTTATGTTTGATAAAAACCAAACTATTGCTTCTTTTGATCCCGAAATTTGGGCGTCTATCCAGAACGAAGGTCAACGTCAGGAAGAGCACATCGAGTTGATCGCCTCGGAAAACTACACCAGCCCCATGGTGATGGTGGCGCAAGGCACCAAGCTGACCAACAAATATGCTGAAGGCTATCCAGGTAAGCGCTATTACGGTGGTTGTGAATACGTCGATGTGACTGAAGCATTGGCTATTTCGCGCGCCAAAGAGCTGTTCGGTGCCGACTACGCCAACGTGCAGCCACATGCCGGTTCACAAGCTAACCAAGCGGTTTACGCGGCGCTGTGTAGCCCGGGCGATACTATTTTGGGCATGAGTCTCGCGCACGGCGGTCACTTGACTCACGGAGCCAAGGTCAGTTCATCGGGCAAGTATTACAACGCCATCCAGTACGGCCTGAACCCCGAAACTGGCCTGATCGATTACGACGAAGTAGAGCGTCTGGCACTGGAACACAAGCCAAAAGTAGTAGTTGCAGGCTTCTCCGCCTATTCACAAGTCGTGGATTGGCAGCGTTTCCGCGACATCGCCGACAAAGTGGGTGCCTATTTGTTTGTGGATATGGCGCACGTTGCCGGTCTGGTTGCAGCTGGCCTGTACCCTAACCCGGTGCAAATTGCTGATGTCACCACCACCACCACACACAAAACCCTGCGCGGCCCACGTGGCGGTTTGATTCTGGCCAAAGCCAACGAAGAAATTGAGAAAAAACTCAATTCTGCAGTATTCCCCGGCGGTCAAGGTGGCCCGTTGATGCATGTTATCGCCGCTAAAGCGATCAGCTTCAAAGAAGCCATGACCCCCGAGTACAAGGCTTATCAGAAACAAGTAGTTGTGAACGCCAAGGCGATGGCCAAAACCTTTATTGAGCGCGGCATTAATATTGTTTCTGGCGGCACTGAAAACCATCTGATGCTGGTTGATTTGATTGGCAAATCCTACAGCGGTAAAGATGCGGATGAAGCCTTGGGCAAAGCGCACATCACCGTGAACAAAAACGCCGTACCTAATGACCCACGCTCACCCTTTGTGACCTCCGGTATCCGTGTTGGTACTCCGGCGGTGACTACCCGTGGTTTCAAAGAGGCTGAGTGCGTGCAATTGACTAACTGGATTTGCGATATTTTTGCTGCACTGGAGGCCGGTAATGCTGATGCAGTGATTGCCGAGGTGAAAGCCAAGGTATCTGCGCTGTGCAAGCAGTTCCCCGTTTACGCTGAGTAATAGCCCCTACTAAGGAGCCCTCGCTATCTGTATACGGGGGTTTTCCTTGATCACAAAAAGGCAGCCTCTGTGGCTGCCTTTTTGTTTTTGGCATTAATTTCCTTTGCCAATATCAATCAAATTTTTGGTTACTGGGGCACTACAATCACGGTGTTGCCAGTTGAACCTGCAGAGCCAGCCGAACCCGTATCTCCGGTTGCGCCTGTGTTCCCGGTATTTCCTGTGTTTCCGGTTGCACCGGTATCGCCCGTGCTACCTGTATCACCGGTATCGCCCGTGCTACCTGTATCACCGGTTGCGCCAGTGTCACCAGTATTTCCCGTCGCGCCTTGTACTCCTTCGTTGCCCGTTGCGCCTTTGTTGCCGGTATTTCCGGTGTTACCTGTATCGCCGGTGGCACCCTTTTCGCCGGCTGGGCCAGGGACTGCAACTACTACTGTGTCTGTTTGGCGTTCGCACGCAGCAAGGCCAATCGCGCCAATTAAGGTTAATAAAAGAAGTGAGTGTTTCATAAGGTGCCTTTTCTGTGAGTGTGAGTTAACGGCAGTTTTAAGGCGAGAGAGCCTTTAGGACAGCGCAGACAAGTAAACAAGATTCGTTTTGCGAGGAAATGTAGAGCAGTTATTTTTCCGCGTAATAAAAATGTAATTACAGTAGAAAAGTGAAGCGCTGCTTGGATCTACCAACACCTCAGGCAAGTCGTCTTTCGTTTAATTTGGGAGGAGTATAGGCAGTAAGCTTGACGAGTGCGGTGCGCCAGCGAACAAAGCGAGTGCGAAAGGGCGAGCTGCAAGCGCTTCTTTTTTTGCGCTCCGACGTGTGCTGGTGGTGGCCGTTACGACGGCAAGATTCACCGGTTTTTGTGCTAGACTGCGCGCCAGTTTTTAATCGCTGGGGCTAATGATTATGCATTGTCCGTTTTGTAGTGCGGAAGATACGAAAGTTATCGATTCCCGTTTGGTGGCCGAGGGCGATCAAGTGCGCCGCCGCCGCGAGTGTTTATCCTGCCATGAGCGCTTCACCACTTTTGAAGTAGCTGAATTGGTGATGCCGCGCATCATCAAACAAAACGGCACCCGCGAACCCTTCGACGAAAACAAACTGCGCGCCGGTTTATTGCGTGCGCTGGAAAAACGCCCGGTGAGTATTGAGGCGATTGAGTCTGCCATTAACCATATCAAACACTTTTTGCAGGCCACGGGCGAACGTGAAGTAAAAGCCTTATTGGTCGGTGAGAAAGTGATGGAGCAATTGCAGAAACTGGATGAGGTCGCCTATGTGCGTTTTGCCTCTGTTTATCGCCGCTTTAAAGATTTAAACGAATTCCGTCAGGAAATTGATCGCCTTGAACAGCAACCCGAACACGAACAGTAAGCGGACGCGAATAATCCCCTAATGGCTATTACTCCAGTCGATTTTGATTTTATGGCGCAGGCGTTCCGTTTGGCGGAGCGCGGCCTCTATACCACCATGCCCAATCCGCGCGTAGGTTGTGTGCTAGTAAAAGATGGGCAGATTATTGCCGAGGGCTGGCATATTCGCGCCGGTGAAGCTCACGCTGAGGTCAATGCCTTGCGTGCAGCGGGAGAAGATGCGCGCGGTGCCACGGCTTATGTCAGCCTTGAACCTTGCAGTCATACCGGCCGTACCGGCCCCTGTTCACAAGCGCTTATTGACGCAGGTGTGGCGCGCGTAGTTTATGCGATGGAAGACCCTAACCCATTAGTGTCTGGTGATGGCATCGCCATGTTGCGCGCCGCGGGTGTGCAGGTGGATGGCTCTTTATTAGAAGACGATGCACGCGCATTGAATCCCGGCTATATCAAACGCATGGAGCGCAAGTTGCCCTTTGTGCGCTGCAAATTGGCCATGAGTCTCGATGGTCGCACAGCAATGGAATCCGGTGAAAGCAAATGGATTACCGGCCCCAAAGCGCGCGCTGATGTTCAGCGCTTGCGCGCGCGTTCCTGTGCAATTATTTCCGGTGTCGATTCGATTCTGCAGGATAATTCCTCCCTGACTGTGCGTGTAGACGAACTGGATTTGCCCAATGCGCAAGAGGCAGCCGCCAAACAACCGCTACGCGTGATTCTGGATTCTACCCTGCGTTTGTCGCGCAACGCCTTGTTATTCAAACAACCCAGCCCCATCTTGCTGGTTCATAACGGCTCGGTAGATGCGGCTCAATGTGATGGCTGGCCGGAGTTTGTCGAACTGTTAGCTCTGCCCGCGAAAGATGACCGTATCGATTTAACTGCGCTGTTGCGCGAGTTAGCGAAGCGCCAGTGCAACGAGGTGTTGGTAGAAACCGGCGCGACTCTGGCGGGCAGTTTTTTACGTCGTGGCCTGCTCGATGAAATCATTATTTATATGGCGCCCAAACTGCTGGGCAGCAATGCGCGCCCCATCTTTGATTTGCCGCTGGATACCATGTCGTCATCGCTGGCATTAAAAATCAAAGATATTCGCGCCGTGGGCCGTGACTGGCGCATTACCGCCGCGCCCGATACCGAATATTAAGGCTTTTCTGTAAACCCAATTTCCCCTAAAGGTTTTTGCTTGTGAGTGATGAACAACAATCTTCCCCGGTTACGCCACCGCCTTCTGGCCCGGTTATAGACAATACCGCTTCATTGGGTAAACGTTTTCAGGCCATGGTTATCGACGTGGTAATTATGATGGTCTGTATCTTTCCCTTTGCGCAAAGTCAGGGTTTGATGGAGATCGCCGAAAAGCAGGGCACCATTCCGCCGGAGCTGGCGTTGAAGTTGGTGTTATTTCAGTTGATGATGTTTTTTGTGCTGCACGGCTTTTTATTGCATCAATACGGACAAACTATTGGTAAACGTATTATTGGTATTGCGATAGTCACTATGGATAACCAAAAGCCTGCATTTTTGTTTTTGATTCTGCAGCGCTATGTGTCCCAGTGGTTGATGGGTATGGTGCCGGTCATCGGCATTTTGCTGCGCTTGGCGGATGTACTGGCGATTTTCCGTGAAGACAAACGCTGCATTCACGATCACCTCGCTAAAACCAAAGTGATTGATCTGAAAATTCCCGTTAGTCACAGCCAGACCAAACCCACTAGCATCATCGTATAAGCCACTTTACATAAGCCCTTTATGTGCGGCGCTGATGTTTACAGCGCTGTTATTTACGGCGCAGATTCGGAGCTCAGTTATGTTCACCGGTATTATTGAAGCCATTGGCGAAGTGGTGGCGTTGCAGCCTAAAAATGGCGACCTGCGCCTGCGCATCAAAACTAACAATTTGAACTTGGCCGATGTGAATTTGGGCGATTCGATTGCCACCAACGGCGTCTGCCTCACCGTTGTTGAGTTACCCGGCGATGGCTACTGGGCCGATGTCTCGCGCGAAACTCTGGATAACACCACTTTACCCGGTTGGAAAATTGGGCAGCGGGTGAATCTGGAAAAAGCACTCACCCCGCAAACCCGCCTCGGTGGCCATATCGTTAGTGGCCATGTGGATGGTGTGGGCGAGGTAGTCAGCCGCCACCCGGATGCACGCTCCGAGCGTTTTCGCATTCGCGCGCCGAAAGAGTTGGCGAAATATTTCGCCCACAAAGGGTCAATTACGGTGGATGGTACTAGTCTTACCGTTAATAAAGTGGATGGCGCCGAGTTTGAACTCAATATTGTGCCGCACACGCTCAAGTGGACGATCATGGAGTCCTATCAAGCGGGCAGCAAAATCAATCTGGAAGTGGATGTGCTCGCGCGCTATCTGGAGCGGTTGATGTTGGGCGAAAAAGCCGCTGAAGGCGAAGGGCAGGGCATCACCCTGGAGTTTTTGGCAAAAAACGGTTTTATGTAATCGGCATTTCCTAATAGGAATTGGTAACTCGGGATTCTCTATGCAACTCAACACCATTGAAGAACTGATCGAAGACTTACGTCACGGCAAGATGGTTATCCTGATGGATGACGAGGACCGTGAAAATGAAGGCGATTTGATTATGGTCGCCGAACAGGTGCGCCCGGAAGATATCAACTTTATGGCAACCCACGCACGCGGCTTGATTTGCCTCACGCTCACCGCCGAGCGCTGCAAACAATTGGATTTACCGCTGATGGTGAGTGACAACAAATCCCAGCACACCACCAATTTTACTGTTTCGATTGAAGCGGCCGAAGGTGTTAGCACCGGTATTTCCGCTGCTGATCGCGCCTTAACAATACGTGCGGCGGTAAAAGCCAACGCCAAAGCAACGGATATAGTTCAACCGGGCCATATCTTCCCGCTGATGTCGCAGCCTGGTGGTGTAATGAGCCGTGCCGGTCATACTGAGGCCGGTTGCGACCTGGCGCGCCTGGCCGGCTTTGAACCAGCAGCGGTCATAGTGGAGGTAATGAACCCCGATGGCACTATGGCGCGCCGGGCGGATCTTGAGCAATTTGCTGAGCAACATCACCTGAAAATCGGTACCATTGCCGACCTGATTCACTATCGCGCCACCAAAGAAAAAACTGTGGAGTGCATCAACAGCCGCAAAGTGGATACCCTTTACGGCGAGTTTGATTTGCACACCTACCGCGATACCGCGCGCGGCGATTTGCACTTTGTGATGACCAAAGGCGAGATAGACGCTGAGCCAACCTTGGTGCGGGTGCATGTGATGGATATAGCGCGCGATGTGCTCAGCCTCAAACGCACTTCGGTTGCTGGCGGTAAAAGCTGGACCTATCAGGATGCACTGCAAAAAGTCAGTGAAGAGGGCAAGGGGGTCGTGCTGTTAATCTGCCACGATGAATCCACCAAAGAAGTAGAGGACAGCATCGATTGGCTGATCTCTGGCAAACAAATGCGCCGCAGCTCGGAAGTACTCTACAAACAAGTGGGCACCGGCTCGCAAATCCTGCGCGACTTGGGTGTGCGCAAAATGCGTGTAATGTCTGCACCCATGCGTTACTCCGCGCTCTCCGGTTTTGATTTGGAAGTGGTTGACTATGTTTGCCCGGAGGGTGACTGAAAGGTTTGCCCTGAAGGCGAGTAACCTCTTCCCAAACCTCCCTTTAAAAGGGGGGAGGCTGGGAGGAGGTAAACGAATTTAAAAATTGGAAAATTTAAAGAGAAAAGAGTATGAGCAATATCAAAGTTGTTGAAGGTGATTTTTCTGCATCTGCTGGCAAATATGCATTAATCGTTAGCCGTTGGAATAGTTTTGTCGTGGAAAGTTTGAAGGATGGCGCGCTGGACACCCTGCGTCGTCACGGCATCAAAGATGAAAACGTCACTATTTATTACGCTCCGGGCGCATTTGAATTCCCGCTGACGGCACAGAAAATCGCCGCCAAAAATGAGTTCGACGCAATCATCGCCTTGGGTGCGGTAATTCGCGGCGGTACTCCGCACTTTGATTATGTTGCCGGTGAATGCACCAAAGGGTTGGCGCAGGTGTCACTGCAATATGGCGTACCGGTGACCTTTGGTGTGTTGACGGTAGACTCCATCGAGCAGGCCATTGAACGCTCTGGCACTAAAGCAGGTAACAAAGGTGTAGAGGCGGCATCCACTGCATTGGAAATGGTCTCCCTGTTTGGAAAAATTTAATCTCGGCAAGAGTTAATTTTTAACCATCGCACCGGTTATTCAAATTCTGCATTCAAGTTCTTTATCAGGTAATTGTTCATGAGCACTTCTTCCGGCCAGCAAAAAGGCCACACCGCTGCTACTCGCCGTATGGCGCGCCACTACGCTATGCAGGCGCTTTACCAATGGCAGATGGCAGGTTCCAGCATCAATGCCATTGAAGCGGAATTTCGCACCGACAACGATATGAGCAAAGTGGATGTGGAGTATTTCCACGAAATTTTGCACGCCGTGCCTGAACATCTCAGTGAGCTTGAAGCGCTGTTTACGCCCTTTTTGGTTGACCGTTCACTGGCGGAGCTGGATGCAATTACCCGCGCACTGCTGCGTATGGCAACCTACGAATTTAAATTCCGCATCGATGTGCCCTACAAAGTCGTGATTAATGAGGCAGTAGCCCTGGCTAAAAAATTCGGCGCGGAAGACAGTCACAAATTTATTAATGGTGTGTTGGATAAAACCGCTGCGGTGGTGCGGGCGTTAGAAGTTAACGCTGAGCGCAACAGCCGTTAGTTTGTATTCATTTCCAAGGTGGGCAGTGCTCACCTTTTTCTCCCCCGTCTTATTCATTTCCGGCGTAAAACAGTGCCCAGTGAATTTCAGTTAATCCAGCAGTTTTTCCAGCGCGAGCAAGCTGAACAGCCTGCCGAAGGGGTATTGCTGGGGATTGGCGATGATTGCGCACTGCTGCAAATTCCATCGGGAAAACAATTGGCGGTATCAGTGGATACACTGGTCGCTGATGTACATTTCCCAGCGGATGCAGATCCAGGTTTAATCGCCGAGCGCGCCTTAAGAACCAATTTAAGTGACCTCGCCGCCATGGGCGCTGACCCGCTGTGGTTTACCCTCGCACTGACACTACCTGCAGCAAACGAAGACTGGTTGCGTCGTTTTAGTCGTGGCTTATTCGCGTGCGCGCGCGAATTTGGCATTGCCTTGGTTGGTGGCGATACAACCTCTGGCCCGCTGTCGATTACGATTCAAGTGATGGGCGCGACCCAACCGCAACAGACCTTGCGGCGCGATGGTGCCAATATCGGCGATTTTATTGTAGTGACCAACTTTGTGGGTGACGGCGCCGCCGCCTTGGCTGCAATCCAAAACACCCATAAATTTAACGTTGAGCACGCAGCGTATTTGCAGCAGCGTTTTTATCGCCCGACACCGCGCTTATCGGAATCGACATTGATTCGTGCAATCGCCAGCAGCGCCCTGGATATTTCCGATGGCTTGGTGGCTGACTTGCAGCATATTTGTGATGCCAGCGATTTGGGTGCGGTGATTTATGTGGAGGATTTACCACTGTCACCCGCGCTGCAATCCTTGGATGATGTGACACAAGCACGCCAATGGGCGCTTAGCGGTGGTGATGACTACGAGCTGTGTTTTAGTATCGCCCCTGAAAATATGCCTGAACTTGCTATGTTAATCGCGCAGGGCAAATTACACGCGACAGTCATTGGTGAAATGATTGCAGGCGGCAAGGTTGTGTGTGAATTAAATGGCGAGCCCTACACGATGGTTCGCACCGGATACCAACACTTTTAATTAGATTTTTTATGGCGAAAGCAGCGCTTCATACACCCAGCTTCAAACAATTGCTGGAAAACCCGAATCATTTATTTGCTTTCGGTTTTGGCAGTGGCTTGGCACCTAAGGCGCCGGGCACGGTTGGCACTATGGCAGCGATTCCATTTTTTATATTGCTGCAAGATTTATCCTGGCCGATTTATTTGAGTTGGCTGTTGGTGACTTTTGCATTAGGGGTTCTGTGGTGTGATCGTTCATCCAAAGCGCTCGGCGTACACGATCACGGCGGTATAGTGTGGGATGAATTTGTCGGTTTCTGGATCACCATGTTTATGGCGCCCGCCGGTTGGATCTGGATAGTCATTGGATTTGTACTGTTTCGTTTTTTTGACATTATCAAACCCTGGCCAATTAATTGGCTGGATAAAAAAGTTCACGGTGGTTTCGGCATTATGATCGATGATGTATTGGCCGGAATTTACGCACTGCTTGTGCTGCAACTCATCGCCTATTCTGTGAGGTTTCTGTGACTGTTCGTTTTGTGGAATCATCCAAGTTGCCAACCCCCTGGGGCATTTTTGTGATGCACGGTTTTTGTGATGCCGAAAATGATAAAGAGCATGTGGTGCTCACCATGGGGGATGTTAGCAGCGACGAACCGGTTCTGGCGCGCGTTCATTCCGAATGTTTAACCGGCGATGCACTGTTTAGCATGCGCTGCGACTGCGGCCCGCAATTGCAGGCGGCCATGCATAAAATTGCTCTAGCAGGGCGCGGGGTGATTTTTTATCTGCGTCAGGAGGGGCGCGGTATTGGTTTGCTCAATAAAATCCGTGCCTACCATTTGCAGGATCAAGGTGCCGATACAGTGGAGGCCAATGAGCAATTAGGTTTTGGCGCTGACATGCGCGACTACTCTATTCTCAAACCGATGATTGAACACCTGCAGATTAAATCACTCAAATTGCTTACCAATAATCCGCGCAAGGTAAAAGCCCTGCAGGAAATGGGTGTGAATATTGTAGAGCGTTTGCCCCATCAAACCGGGCGCAATCCTCATAACGCTAAATACCTGGAAACCAAACAGGGTAAACTCGGGCATTTATTTAACGCCGCTGACGACGAATAATTTTTGAAACCACTTTTTTATTGAGAGTAACGCAATGACACGAATTGCAATTGCCGGTGCGGCAGGCCGTATGGGAAAAGCGCTGATTGAAGCCACCCAGAAAAATTCACAAACTACACTGGGTACCGCAACTGTACGTGCGGGTAGTTCATTGGTCGGTGTTGATGCCGGTGAGCTGGGCAATGTTGGAAAGTTGGGCGTAACCTTAGTGGATAATCTCGCCGCTGTGGTCGACCAGTTTGATGTATTAATTGATTTTAGTTCGCCGCTCGCAACACTCGATCATGTAAAAATTTGCGCGGCGCACAACAAACCGATTGTTATTGGTACCACTGGTTTTAGTGCCGCAGAAAAAGCCGAGCTGCTCTCTTATCAAACACAAATTCCATTGCTGCTCTCGGCGAATTTTTCCACCGGTGTCAACCTGTGTTTTAAATTGCTCGATTTAGCGGCACGGGTGCTGGGCGATGAATACGATGTGGAAGTCTACGAAGCTCATCACCGCCACAAAGTCGATTCACCTTCCGGTACCGCCGTGCGCATGGGTGAAGTCTTGGCGAATGCGTTGGAACGCGATCTGGATAAAGTGGCTGTCTACGGCCGCGAAGGCCAAATTGGCCCGCGCCCACGCGACACTATAGGTTTTGCCACTGTGCGCGGCGGCGATGTAGTGGGCGATCACACCGTCATGTTTATGGCCGACGGTGAACGCGTAGAAATTACCCACAAGGCATCCAGTCGATTGGCATTTGCTAACGGCGCCGTGCGTGCGGCCGTTTGGTTGCAACAGCAAAAGTCCGGTTTGTTTGATATGCAAGATGTGTTGGGTTTGCGTTAATTTTTTTAATTATCATCCAAGGGAGTAGACGATGGCGGGTTCCAGTTTATTGATGTTGCTCGATGATATCGCCACTGTGCTTGATGACGTGGCGGTAATGACCAAAGTCGCCGCGAAAAAAACCGCTGGGGTGTTAGGCGATGATCTGGCGCTCAATGCGCAGCAAGTGTCCGGTGTGCGCGCTGAGCGTGAGTTACCTGTTGTATGGGCAGTCGCCAAAGGCTCGGCACTCAATAAAGCGATTCTGGTGCCTGCCGCGTTATTCATTAGCGCATTTGTCCCTTGGTTGATCGTCCCGCTGTTAATGATTGGCGGTGCTTATTTGTGTTTTGAAGGATTTGAAAAGCTTGCGCACAAATATCTGCACTCCAAACAAGAGGAAGTCCAGCACCATCGAGAGTTGATCGAAGCGGTTGCCAACCCGGAAGTGGATATGGTTGCCTTCGAAAAAGACAAAATCAAAGGTGCTGTGCGCACGGACTTTATCCTCTCCGCTGAAATTATTGTTATCGCCTTGGGGTCGGTGGCCGCGGCGACATTTGCCAAACAAGCTGCCGTAGTCGTGAGCATTGCTGTGTTGATGACGGTGGGTGTCTACGGTTTTGTTGCGTTGATTGTGAAGCTGGACGATATAGGTATGCACCTGTGTAAAAAGTCGAATCCTGTCGCACAGGTTTGCGGTAACTTTTTATTAGCCGCCGCACCGCGCCTGATGAAACTCTTATCCGTACTGGGCACTGCCGCCATGTTTATGGTGGGTGGTGGGATCGTGACGCACAGTATTCCCGTGATTCATCGTTGGATTGAGCATGCAGCCACTGCGACTGAACCAGTGGGTTGGCTCACTTCATCGCTATTGAATGGTGTTGCCGGGGTGGTGATTGGTGCGTTGGTGCTTGTTGTTGTCAATGCCGTGTTATGGATTGTTAAAAAGAAAAATTAACATTTTTACATTAATATGTTTAATGCATATTGTGACTAGCTATTAATTTCTACTGCTGTGGCGGGGCTCCAAGAATATTGCTAAATGGATTTCATCAATGAAGCTAAATGAGATTAAAATTTCTAAAACCTTCTCTGCCATTATTCTTATTATTGTGATCAGTGTTTTCTTGTTGCCGGTGCTGGGAATGAACTTTATGTTCTGGCTTGCTGAGCGCAAAGAGCAAGCGCATTATTCGGCGCTAGATGAGCAAGTTGAAAATAGAGTCCAGTTGGTCACTCTTTCGTTAAAAAAACTTCAGCTCACTGATCCTGCACTGTTTAACTGTATCAGTGAGCTGGCACTTGAGCAGGCTAAAATTCCTCCCTCCAGTTCAGGCGGTATAGATTCTGTCGTTGAGCTCCAATGGCTGGGGTGTGCCAATAAAGGCATTACCAGTCTTGATGGTATTGAAACATTAAAGCAGCTTTCTTCCATTGACCTGCGCGATAACGCGATAGTCAATATCAATGTATTGGCGCAGTTGCGTGAACTTGAAAACCTAGATCTTTCCAATAATGCGGTTACCAGCCTTGAGGGACTCGCCACACTTCCCAACTTAAAAGAAATTCGTCTTTCCGGAAATCAACCGAACAGCATTAAACCGCTGTTGGCTATTGCCACTTTGAAGGCTGTGGATATGCCGGATACAACACAAATTTATTGTGCTGACCTGGAGGTGTTTTTAAATGAAGCGACATTTATTGCCCGACACACTAATCATAACCAGGAATGTAAAGGCGAATACAGTTCGGACATAGGACGGGTCATTGCACTCAAAAACGCGGGGGATACCTTAACACCAGAAGATGAAAGCTTGTTGTTGGAGTATGAGTTGCAGCAAATGAATCAAAAGTATAAACAGAAATATCAGTAAGTTTTTCCCCTCGCCCTTTAATGCATTTGATCAGTTGATAGAATATGGAGTTTCGATGATAAAAAAAATATTAGTAACTGCCTTTATCGCATTTGGCCTGTTCCAGTTAGCCGATGTAAATTACCGGATGAACCATGAGGGCATCGGACTGCTTGAGTTTTTAAATCCTGCTCCAGCACCAGTGCAAGTTGTTGCAGCTGCATCATCCTCATCAGTATCTTCCATAGTGGTTGAAACCAATCCCTGCACCAAGGCTGGATTTGCCTTGAATGCGACTTTTACATCAGGTATTAAAGCGCGCCTACCGGAATTTTTGTTGGATGCAGTAGAACCTGAGCGTGATTCCCTGGTGTATTTTTCCGAATTGATTGGTATTAAAACTCCATCGGTAGAATTCAGGTGGAGCAAGGGTGGGGCGGAATTTTACCGTGAACAGGTTGATGTGAAGGGGATGCGTTGGCGGGTTTGGTCAGCCATTAATGGGTTAACCAAACCGGATGCGCAGCTGCATAAAACCCTGCCATTAACCGTTGAAATTTGGTCCGGCCAATGTATGGTTCATGCGGACAAGATTCATTTTTCTGCTGATGCACATGCAATTCACCTCGATCAATCTGCGAGTTATTTTGATTATTACAATAAAACCCTCGGTGATGTATCAAGTGCATTCCAGTATTCGCAAGAGGTTAACAATACCGCCTTGGTTTATCGTTTTGATGAAAAACGGTTAAATCCAAAAATCTATATTGATGTTGAAAATCAGCTGCGCAATGAGTTAACGCGCGATGTTTTTAGCCAGTATGTTGAACGGGATGAAGCGCTCCCACTGCCCTCCGCAAAAGGTGGGGTTGTGCTCAATTATTCTGATGTGAATATCAATCGCAAAACAGCGGGTGGTGATACGGTGCTATTGGAAGCAATTAAAAACAATAGCCAAAACACCATCAAGAGTTTGCTGGCAATTGGCGCCAATCCATTTATCCGCGATGCGGAGAATCGCTCGCCCCTGGATTTGGCGCTGGCTGCAAAAAATAGAGTGTTGGTTGAAATGCTTCTGGAGCACATGATCTCCGGCAATTCGGTTGAGCGTGCCGGATGGAGCGACATCAGTTTTGCGAACATTTTATCCAGCGGTAATTACGCTTACCTTGGTGGGCGTAATCGTTTGGGCGAAACCTCATTGATGCGCGCTGCTGCATCCGGTGATGAGTTTGCGATCATTGGTCTTGTCGGTTTGGATGCTATGGTAGAAGAATCCGAATCGCTGCCTTATCAAGATCCTTATCATGTTGATTATGCTGGGCGCCAGGCTGTGGATATAGCGCAGGAGTCGGGGTACTCCGGTGCGGTCTTGTTGTTAGAGAAGGCGATGGAGCGGTTTTCTCCATCCTGGAGCGTTTATCGGATGGTGATTGCATCGGAGTTGCAGGGAGATACGCCTACCCAATGTTATATCCAGCCGGGGCAGCGAATGTGGTTGTTGGCCACACTGGTGGATATTCCAGTGAAGAAAGTAAAGCTGGAATGGTCTGTCAGGCAAAGTTACAAGGATACTTGGCGTCTGGTAAAAACAGAGGAGTATCTGGTCACCAATAGCGAGTATCAACTTAAAAGTTATGTCGATAGTCTTGATCTTGGGCGGGATCCCATTTGGGAAGTTCAGGCCAAGCTTTATATAAATGGCCGTCCTGCCCACAATGGCGCTATTAGCAGGAATTATTCATCGGCTAGTAAGACGGATTGTGATTACGACAACCACTATCAAAAGAGTTCCCTTAAAAAACAATTTGCGGCTTGGGTGCCTATCAGTATTGTCAGTAAGCGCGCCACCGGTTTTTCAGCCGAAAATTTGCGTATCTATCAAAAATTATTAGAGGATGCTGTGCTCTATGAAAGTCCCTCTTTGTTGCAGTATCTGTTAGAAAGCGGCATGGACCCGCAGATAAAACATCACGATAACTCACTAGTTCGCAAAGCGGTAACGAATAAAAAATTAGCCTTGGTGCAATATCTGCTCGCGGGTGGTGCAGACCTGATGAACGCCGATGTTGCACTCCGTCAGAGTAAGAGAAGTCTGATTAATGATGCTATTTATGAAAATGATTTAACTATGGTGAAGTTTTTATATCGACAGGGTTTGCCGGTTACGGAGGTCAATGCCGGTGTTGCCCAGCCGTTGGTGAAGGCAATAGATAATTGCAATGCTGATATGGTGGCCTTGTTGTTGAGTTTGGGGGCAAATCCGTCCTTACAGCTAAGCGCCACAGAAAATATTACTGTGATGGACTATGCCGAGCGTTGCTCCTATGAGCCTCGAGTTAGGGAGGTGCTCAGTAATAATTATTTAAGTGAGGTTAATTAACGGACATGACGAGGGTTCTGCAAGGGGGGTAGGTGACTTCGCCCGAATCAAGGCAGATTCCCGTGGACAGCCGCTGGCGAGTCCCGTAGAATTCGCAGCCAGATTGTGCCCGACCAGATATCGGGCAACAAAAGAATACAAAACGGTTCGCACAAGAACATAAAAAAGCGAGATGAGATCAGAGTTTCATCTCGCTTTTTTACAACCAGACGTTTTATAGCCAGATCAATTTTGCCTTTTGACTCAATAACTTATCGCGATGTTCACTTTTTAAGTGCCAATGCGACTGACTTTTTGAGCCTGAAAAAACTGAACGTCTGTGCGATTTGGATGACGAACCTACAACGATTTATTAGCTTGCTTTAAGGGTATCCCGCAGGGTTTGTGACTGCTGGTGTTCTCCAAGCCAAAACCCAACCAGCTCAGGAGGTTGTTTTGACTACTCAGGAATCCCTTGCTGCCCCGAAGAAGGCCATTTTGGTCCTCGCCGACGGTAGTGTGTTCCGTGGTACCGCAATTGGTGCTGAAGGTTTGTCTGTTGGTGAGGTGGTATTTAATACCGCAATTACCGGTTATCAGGAAATCCTTACCGATCCATCCTATGCCCAGCAAATTGTTACCCTCACTTATCCCCATATCGGCAATACCGGTACCAACAGCGAAGACGAAGAATGCGAGCGCATTTGGGCTACTGGTCTGGTGATTCGCGATTTGCCTTTGTTAGCCAGCAACTTCCGTAATCAAGAAAACCTTTCTGACTATCTCAAAGCGCGCAATGTGATCGGTATCGCCGATATCGATACCCGCCGCTTGACCCGTATCCTGCGCGACAAAGGTGCCCAGAACGGCTGCCTGATGGCAGGAGATGACATTGATGAAGCCAAAGCACTGGCTGCTGCCAAAGCCTTCGGCGGTTTGAAGGGCTTGGATCTCGCCAAAGAAGTAACGGTGAGCGAGTCATACACCTGGAATGAAAGCAGTTGGACCTTGGGCGAGGGCCATAAAGCCCTGACTGGAGCCAAGAAATTTAAAGTAGTCGCGTACGACTACGGTGTTAAGCGCAATATCCTGCGCATGCTCGCGGATCGCGATTGCGAACTAATTGTTGTTCCAGCCAAAACCACGGCTGCGGAAGTACTGGCAATGAACCCGGACGGTGTTTTCCTGTCCAACGGCCCTGGCGACCCTGAGCCATGCACTTACGCCATCGAAGCGATTAAAAATATTCTGGAAACCGATACCCCAGTATTTGGTATCTGCCTTGGTCACCAATTATTGGCGCTGGCCTCGGGTGCCAAAACCATCAAGATGAAGTTTGGCCATCACGGCGGTAATCATCCGGTACAGGATCTGGAATCCAAACGTGTGATGATCACCGCGCAGAACCACGGTTTTGCGGTAGAAGAATCCAGCTTGCCCGCCAACCTCAAGGCGACCCATAAATCCTTGTTCGATGGTTCCTTGCAAGGTATTCATCGCACCGACAAAGCCGCGTTCAGCTTCCAGGGTCACCCTGAAGCCAGCCCCGGCCCACACGATGCCGATACCTTATTCGACCACTTTATTGAATTGATGCAAGCGCGCAAGGCGTCCTAATCGGAGCAGACATGCCAAAACGTACAGACATAAACAGTGTATTGATTCTCGGCGCTGGCCCGATCGTAATCGGCCAGGCGTGTGAATTTGACTACTCAGGCGCGCAAGCCTGTAAAGCCCTGCGTGAAGAGGGTTACCGCGTTATTTTGGTGAACTCCAATCCAGCCACCATCATGACCGACCCGGCGATGGCGGACGCCACCTATATCGAGCCAATTGAGTGGCAGACCGTAGAAAAAATTATTGAAAAAGAACGCCCCGATGTAATCCTGCCCACCATGGGCGGCCAGACTGCGCTCAATTGCGCGTTGGCGCTCGCTAAACACGGCGTGTTGGAAAAATACAATGTTGAGTTGATCGGCGCGAAAGAAGAAGCCATCAACATGGCAGAGGATCGCAATTTGTTCGATCAGGCGATGAAGCGTATTGGTCTTTCATGCGCCCGCGCGAAAATCGTTCATACCTTGGAAGAAGCAAAAGAAGCACCGAAAGAATTCGGTTTCCCATGCATCATTCGCCCGTCATTTACCATGGGTGGTTCCGGTGGCGGCATCGCTTACAACTGGGACGAGTTCGAAGAAATTTGTACGCGCGGTTTGGATTTGTCACCGACCAATGAATTGTTGATCGACGAATCGCTGCTCGGTTGGAAAGAGTACGAGATGGAAGTAGTGCGTGACAAAAACGATAACTGCATCATCGTCTGCTCGATTGAAAACTTTGATCCGATGGGCGTGCACACCGGCGACTCAATTACCGTTGCACCGGCGCAAACTCTCACCGATAAGGAATACCAAATCATGCGTAATGCATCGATTGCGGTATTGCGTGAAATCGGTGTGGAAACTGGCGGTTCCAACGTGCAATTTGCGGTGAATCCGGTTGATGGCCGCATGGTAGTGATCGAGATGAATCCGCGTGTATCGCGTTCATCTGCACTTGCATCCAAAGCCACGGGTTTCCCGATTGCAAAAATTGCTGCCAAGTTGGCGATTGGTTATACCCTTGACGAATTGCAAAACGAAATTACCGGTGGTGCAACTCCTGCTTCATTTGAACCATCAATCGATTATGTCGTTACTAAAGTGCCGCGCTTTACCTTTGAAAAATTCGGTGAGGCGGATGCACGCCTGACTACCCAGATGAAATCAGTGGGCGAAGTGATGGCGATTGGCCGCACTTTCCAGGAATCGCTGCAAAAAGCCCTGCGCGGTTTGGAGGTTGGTTCGGCCGGTTTTGAATCTAAAGTGGATTACACCACCGAAGAGGGCGCTGCCAAAGTTCGCCGCGAATTGACCACTGCTGGTGCCGAGCGTATCTGGTATGTGGGTGATGCTTTCCGTATGGGTATGAGCGTTAACGATGCTTTCAACCTGTCAAAAATTGATCCCTGGTTCCTCGTACAAGTCAAAGAACTCATCGATATAGAGCAGTCACTGCGCGGTAAGTCACTGAATGATTTGGATGCAGATCAGCTGTTCAAGCTCAAGCGTAAAGGCTTCTCCGACAAACGTTTGGCGCTGCTCCTGGGGGC
>Ga0307408_100000191_pt1 | contig 66129 bp, 54 predicted proteins | sample 322Cmetagenome_FD_202116 | JGI IMG/M metagenome (GOLD analysis project Ga0307408, IMG submission 202116) | Maize rhizosphere microbial communities from greenhouse at UC Davis, California, United States - 322HYB-C-3 | ecosystem: Host-associated > Plants > Roots > Rhizosphere > Soil | place... | reverse complement strand
GTGATCGGGTCGGTCAGGAAGCTCGATGCCAGCTTCTTGATCTCCGGCGAGAAGGTGGCCGAGAACATCAGGTTCTGGCGCTTCTTCGGCAGCAGGTTGATGATGCGCTGCAGGTCGGGCAGGAAGCCCATGTCCAGCATGCGGTCGGCTTCGTCCATGACCAGCATCTGCACCTGGCCCAGCGAAATATTCTTTTGCTCCACGTGGTCCAGCAGGCGGCCCGGGGTGGCGATCACGATTTCCACGCCGCTGCGCAGCTTTTCAGTCTGCGGCTTCATGTCCATGCCGCCGAAGACGACGGTGGAACGCAGCGGGGTGTGCTTGCAGTATGCGGCCACGTTTTCCGCCACCTGCACCGCCAGTTCGCGGGTCGGTGCCAGTACCAGGGCGCGCACCGGGTGACGCGCCGGGCTCATCGACGTATTGGCGTGGGCCAGCAGCAGCTGGATGATCGGCAGGGAAAAACTGGCCGTCTTGCCGGTACCGGTCTGGGCCGCGCCCATCACGTCGCGGCCCTGCAGCAGGATCGGGATCGCTTTCGCCTGGATCGGCGTCGGGTGCACGTAACCCTGGTCGGTCAGTGCGCGCTGGATTTCCGGCGCCAGGCCGAAATCGGCGAACTTTACTTGCTCAGGGGTGTTCTCAATGTCAGACATACAATTCTTAAGGTTAACAGCGGCCAACCCCGCATGATACCCGAGAACTGTGGCAAAGCGCATGGAATGGGGCTCAGGAGCGGAAATTATTGCCGAGTTGGAAGCTATAATGTCACTAAATGAATGCTACTTACGCTCGCGGCTGGCCACTGAGCCGCTTTATTTTGCTGATCATCCTGGCAAGCAGCCTGTTCACTGCTATCGCCCAGGCAGCTGCGCCATCGCTGCGCTTCCGCAAGCTCGGGCCGCTCGGCAATGATGAACCGTCAATGTTGTCGCTGCTTCAAGACAAGCGCGGCTTCATGTGGATCGGCACCCAATCGAACGGTCTCTACCGCTACGACGGTTACCGTGTGGCCAAGTATTGCAGCAAGGCTGGCGATGCGCACAAGCTGCCGCATGACCGCGTCGCGGCGCTGTTTGAAGACAGCCAGGGCCGGCTGTGGGCAGGCACCCAGAATGGCCTGGCGCGCTTCAACCCGGAAAGCAACGATTTCACGTCCTTCGTACCGGCCAATGCGCCAAATAACGGCCGCATCATCCGCGCCATCGTGTCCGACGGAAAAGACGGCATGTGGCTGGCGACTTGGGGCGGCCTGCAGCATTTCGAGCCGGGCAGCGGCAAATTCACTCTCCATGTGCACGATCCTGCCCGTCCGGGCAGCCTGGGCGGCAACGACCTGAATGCGCTGGCGGTCGATGTCCACGGCGGCGTCTGGGCCGCCACCTGGCCCGGCGGCCTGGACTACCTGCCGGCCGGCGCCAGCGACTTCGAACACCGCCGCGTGGACAAGGGCCAGGACCCGAACGCGCGCGCCAACATCGTGCGCGCCCTGCAGTTCGACCGCAACGGCGTGCTGTGGATCGGCACCGAAGGCGGCGTCTGGCGCTGGGACAGCAGCAAGCCGTGGGACACGCGCGAAAGCGTGGACGTGCCCGACAGCCGCGTCACCAGCTTCTATTTCGACCGCGACGGCACGCTGTGGGCCACCACCCTGTCAGCCGGCCTGCTGCGCTGGGACGCGGCGGCGCAGCGCTTCGACCAGTACAGCCATAACAGCGACGACCCTTATTCGCTGCCGGGCGATAACCTGCGCGCCATGCTGCAGGACCGTGGCGGCATGTTGTGGATCGCTTCGTTCACCGACGGCATTGCCCTGGTCAACCTGAGCAGCAGCGGCTTCACGCGCCACCTGCCCTACCGCCTCGACGGGCGCCACGGCCGCGCCAACAATGCCTTGCTGAGCCTGGCAAGCGGCCCGCATGGCACGGTCTGGATCGGCGGCAATCTCGGCATGGGCTTGTTCGATCCGGCCAAGGGCGAAGTATTGCGGCGCTACCAGGCCGATGGCCGCCCCGGTTCCATGATCAGCAATATCGTGTACAGCCTGTACCAGCAGCCCGGCGGCCCGCTGTGGGTGGGCACGGCCAACGGCCTGAACCGGCTGGATGCGCCGGACGGCAAGTTCAAGCTGGTTCGCTTCGGCAATACTGCCAGCGACTTCATCAACTCCATCGCCCCCGGCAAGGATGGCGTGCTGTGGCTGGGCACGGGCAACAGCCTGGTGCGCTACGATACGCTGCGCGACCGCTCCCTGCTGTTCTACCACGACCCGCAAAACCCGGACAGCCGCAGCGTCGGCGGCACCAGCGTGGTGCTGGAAGACAGCAAGGGCCGCGTGTGGATGGGTTCGGAATTCAACGGCGGCGGGCTCGACCTGCTCGACCCGGCCACCGGCAAGTTCCGTCACTTGCGCACAGGCGGCCCGGAAGGCATGATCGACGATAACGTCACCGCGCTGCACGAAGACGCCGATGGCCGGCTGTGGATCGGCACCTCGCGCGGCCTGCTGCAGCTGGAAGAAAGCGCACGCGGCGGCTTGCGCCTGCGCTCGCATGCCGCCGCCGTGCAGCACCTGAAAACGCTGTCCATCCAGTCCGACGCCAAAGGCAAGATCTGGGTCAGCACCTTGGCCGGCCTGTTCCGCCTCAACCCCGGCAATGGTTCGGCCCAGCTTTACACCGTGGCCGACGGCATGACCGACGGCTTCACCGCCAATGCCTCGGCGCCCGGTGCGGACGGCAAGCTGTACTTCGGCGGCGTGCACGGCATGACCGCCATCGAGCCTGACCAGGTGCGCAGCGATTCGGTGCCGCCGCAGGTGGCGATCACCGACATCAAGCTGTTCAGCCACTCGCTGAGCGAAGGCCGCTTCCGTGACCAGGCCTGGCTGGAAGGCCCGCTGACCGCGCCCACCGGCCTGGTGCTGTCGTCGCAAGCCACCGCCTTCACCATCGAGTTCGCCGCCCTGCATTTCACCGAACCCACGCAGAACCGCTATGCCTACCAGCTGGAAGGCTTCGACCCCGACTGGCAGGAAACCGATGCCGAGCGCCGCGTGGCCACTTACACCAACCTCGACCCGGGCCGCTATACGTTCCGGGTGCGCGCCGCCAACCACCATGGCAGCTGGAGCGAACACGCCGCCACGCTGGACGTCACGATCACGCCGCCGTTCTGGCAAACCACCTGGTTCCGCGTGGCCGCCGCGGCCGTGATCCTGGGCGGGCTGTGGAGCCTCTACCATTGGCGCATCCGGCGCCTGACCCGCCTGCAAGCGGTGCTCGAGCAGCAAGTCGCGGCCCGTACCGTCGAGCTGGAAGATTCCAACCGCAAGCTCGAAGCGCTGAGCCAGACCGACGGCCTGACCGGCGTCAGCAACCGGCGCGGCTTCGACCTGGCGCTGGAAGCGGAATGGCGGCGCGCCCTGCGCACCGGCCAGCCGCTGGCGCTGTCGATGCTGGATGTGGACTACTTCAAGAAATACAATGACCGTTACGGGCACCTGGCCGGCGATGCCACGCTGCGCGCGGTGGCGCGCGTGATCACCGAACACGGCCGGCGCAGTTCCGACCTGGTGGCGCGTTACGGCGGCGAGGAATTTGCGCTGCTGTCGGTGGCCACGCCGGGCGCCGACGCGATCGGCGTGGCGCAGACCATCTGCACCGAGCTGGCGCGCCTGCAACTGCCGCACGACGCCTCGCCGCTCGGCCATGTGACGATCAGTATCGGCGTGGCGGTGCTGGTGCCCAGCGAAAACAGCAGCCCGGAGCAACTGGTGCGCCTGGCCGACGAAGCGCTTTACCGCGCCAAGCAGCGCGGCCGCAACCAGGCCTTGCTGGCAATGGAAGAATGATGGACGTGGACCCGCAAGACGATCCCAAGCCGCAACCTCCGGCCGAGCCCGGCCCGGACGACTGCTGCCACAGCGGCTGCACCTGGTGCGTGCTCGACCTCTACTATGAAGACCTGGAACGCTACCGCAGCGCCCTTGCCGCCTGGGAAAAGCGCCATGTGAGTGCGCGAACAGAAGGGAAACCGCGCCGCCGCTAGCATCGGTGGCATGGAACAGCAGAGCCAATCCTGGCTGGACAAGCTCGGCCCGGGCCTGATCTCGGGGGCCGCCGACGATGATCCCAGCGGCATCGCCACCTACTCCCAGGCTGGAGCCCAGTTCGGCTTCGGCATGCTGTGGCTCGGGCTGTTCACCTATCCGCTGATGGTCGGCATCCAGGAAACCAGCGCCCGCATCGGCCGCACCAGCGGGCGCGGGCTGGCCGCCAATATGAAGCGCTGCTTCCCGGCCTGGCTGCTGTATGCCATGGTCAGCCTGCTGCTGCTGGCCAACACCATCAATATCGCGGCCGACCTGGCTGCCATGGGCGATGCGCTGCATCTGGTGGCCGGCGGCAAGGCGCAATGGAATGCAATGGCCTTCGGCCTGCTGTCGGTGCTGCTGCAAGTCTTCATCCCCTACCAGCGCTATGCGCGCCTGCTGAAGTGGCTGACGCTGGCGCTCCTGGCTTATGCGGCCACGGTGCTGGTGATCGACGTGCCGTGGCGCGAGGTGGCCAGGCGCACCGTCGCGCCGCACATCCAGTGGAACAAGGAATACCTGACCACCATGGTGGCGGTGTTCGGCACCACCATCAGCCCCTACCTGTTCTTCTGGCAGGCCGCGCAGGAAGTGGAAGAACTGCGGGCCGACCCGCAGGCCGAACCGCTCAAGCGCGCGCCGCGCCAGGTGCGCCCGCAACTGCGCCGCATCAAGCTCGATACCGCCATCGGCATGGGCTTTTCAAACCTGGTGGCGTGGTCGATCATGCTGACCACCGCGGTGACGCTGCATGCACACGGCATCTTCCACGTCGACTCGTCGGCGCAGGCTGCGGCGGCCTTGCGGCCGATTGCCGGCGAGCTGGCGTTTGCGCTGTTCGGGCTGGGCATCATCGGCACCGGCTTGCTGGCGATTCCGGTGCTGGCCGGGTCGGCAGCCTACGCCATGGCCGGTGCCTTCAACTGGCGCAGCAGCCTGGAACTGGAACCGCTGGCGGCGCGCAAGTTCTACGCCATCATCGCCGCCGCCACGCTGGCCGGCGTCGGCTTCGGTTTCCTGCCGCTGGACCCGATGCGGGCGCTGTTCTGGAGCGCGGTCGTCAACGGCGTGGTGGCGGTGCCGGTGATGGTGGTGACCATGCTGCTGTCGACCCGGCGCGGGGTGATGGGCGAGGTCGTCCTGTCGCGCCGGCTGCGCGTTCTGGGCTGGTCCTGTACAACAGTGATGGCCCTGGCTGTTTTGGCCATGTTCGCCAGCATGGTAAGCTAGCGCGCATGGACAAACGACACTTCCTGCTGGCCCTTGCGGCCGCAATCACCCTTCCCGCCCTGCCAGCGCTGGCCGCCGAACCGCGCCCGTTTCCGCCGAACGCCAAACGCGGCAAGATTACCTTCGGCTATGCGCCCGACGTGCTTGTCGACGGCAAGCCGCGCCAGCTCTCGCCGGCCGCTCGCATCTACAGCGATGAAAACCTGACCGTTGTGCCAAGTGCGGTGGCCGATGCGACCTTCATCGTCAACTACACGGAAGACATGAACGGCAATCTCAACCTGGTCTGGATCCTGACGCGGGAAGAAGCACGCCTGCCGGCCGCCAACCAGCGCTGACCGATGCTGCGGCGCCGCCTGGCCTTCACCCTGCTGCTTGCGGCTGCGGCGCCGGTTGGCGCCGAGACCATCGTCAAAGCCTACAACAGTTATCGCGGCCCGCCTTATATCGACGGCAAAAGCGGCCTGGCGCCCGAACTGGTGCGCTACGTGAACCACAAGCTGCAGGGCCGCTACACGCTGCAACTGGTGTCCTTGCAGCGCCGCGAGCTTAACCAGCTGATGGAGGCATCCGGCGGCTTCGACGGCGTGGCGCTGTTCCTGTCGCCGCTCTTTATCGGCGACGTGCCGCGCAAGCGCTTCCACTGGAGCCCGGCCTTCCTGGACGACAGCAATGCGCTCGTGTCCCGCATCGACAATCCGGTGCGCTATGAAGGTCCCGCTTCCCTGGTCGGACTGCGCTTTGCCGGCATTTACGGCAACCGTTACCCCGGCATCGACGAATACGTCGGCAAGAGCCTGACGCGCAGCAACGCGCCCGATGCGATGAGCAACCTGCGCAAGCTGGCGGCGGGACAGGCGGATTTCACCGTGATGCCGCTTAGCTCATTCCGTTACCTGCGGCGCCAGATGGACAGGGAAAAGCTGCCCTTGGGCCAGCTGCATGTGGGCGACAAGCCCTTCAACCAGTTCGGCCGCCATTTCGTGCTGGCGCGCAACGCCGGCGAACTGGCCACGGAACTGGACAAGATCGCGGCCGCCATGCCTTGCGATCGCGAATGGCGCCGCATCGCGCTGCGCTACCACTTTACCGTCGCCGCCGCCGCCTCTTGCCGCTGAAACGGTTCGCGGCGCGGAACGCAAGCAGCAGCGCCAGGCTCGTAGCGCACAAGGCCAGCAGCGTCGGCTTGCTCGCGGAATCGTCCACTTTTTCGTATTTGCTGCCCGACAGGACGTTATTGACCAGGGCTGGATCGACGTCCAGCATCATGCTGCCCAGGCTGGCCTGGCCGCCGTTCGCGCTACCCGGAGGGCTGAAAGGAAATTCCGGCACGTCGGCCAGCCGGTCCTCGAATGCGCCAGGGCTATTGTCGCTGGCGGCGATTTCGAACAGGTCGGGGCTGGCGGCTGCGTCGGCGGCGGGGCTGGCATCACCGGCTCCGGTCGCCTCGGAGCCCGACAGCAGTGCCGCGCACGCCCCTTGGCTCACGAATAGCAGCAAGGCGCATGCGCCCAGCCCCAGCTTCGACATATATTTCCTCTGGTTAATTTTTCTTAACCAGACAGTAAGCAATAATCGCACCAAGCAATATAAGTTGCTGATTTTAAATGCCGCGATGATTCAGCTGTAAAGAATTCCGACAGTTTCAAGCCTTGATCAGGCTATCGATGAAGGCTTGCACCGCGCTGGTATAGCTGGCGTCGGCGCCAAGTTGCAGGTTGATTTCGCGGTGACTCTTGGCTTGCTCCAGCACTTCGGCGCGGCTGCCGGCGGAGCGCAGGCGCTGCGCAAAATCGTGGGCCTGGCGGCAGGAGCTGTCACGCTGGCTGGAACACACCAGCAGCATCGGCTGCGCCCCTGCTTGCAGCGCGTGGGCCGGCGATACCTTGCGCCAGAAGGCAGGATCGCTGCCGAACGCTTCGTCGTACAAGCGCATGTGGCGGTGTTCCATAATTTCAGGCACGTCCAGTGCACCGCTGTCGAGGGCGATGGTGCCGAGCCAATGGCTGCCGGCTGCCAGCGAAGGCTGGGCTGACAGCAGCGCCACCAGGTGCGCGCCGGCCGAATGCCCCATCAGGATGAAGCGGCGCGGATCGCCGCCCCAGCCGGCGGCCTTGGCTCGCGCAGCGGCCAGGGCCAGCGCCACGTCCTGCGCCTGCAGCAGCGGGTCGGCATCTGGCAGCATGCGGTAATTGATCGAAATGACCAGGTAGCCGCGTCCGGTGAAATACGGCACCTTGTTTTCCACCACGGCTGATTCGGCCTTGCCGCCGGTGCGCCAGCCACCACCGTGCACCATGAAGATCACAGGCGCATTGGCTGCGGCCTGCGCAGGCAGGTAGGCGTCGAAACGCTGGCGGGGATCGCTGCCGTAGGGGATGTCGCGCAAGGCTTTGCCGCGAACGGTGTCGCGCGTATTGCGGGCCGCCTGGCGTTCCAGCAGCCGGTCGCGCAAGGGGCCGGCGTCGGCTGCGAGGGTGGCGGCGCCCAGCACGATGGCCAGTGCGCCGGCGAGGAATCGGTGCCGCATGCTGCCTCCTTTGAGCGAGGCAGCGCGGGCTGCCTCAGATGTAATAGATTGCTGCTGCAGCGCCGATGATAAGGCCAAACTTGGTGATCTTGTAGACGGTCTTGTTCCAGGCCTTGAAAGCGCGGCGGTATTTGCCGGCGTAGAAAGACACGCGGAACAGTTTCGACACCAGTCCGACCTGGTCGCCCTGCTCGTTCGGCGAAGCGGCGGCAGTCATCATGGTGCGGCCCAGGAAGCGGTTGATGGCCTGCGCCCAGCGATAGCGCATCGGGCGCTCCACGTCGCAGAACAGGATGATGCGGTCGCTCTCGGAACCGTTGATCGCCCAGTGGATATAGGTCTCGTCGAAGATCACGCCCTGGCCGTCGCGCCAGCTATGGCGCTCGCCATCGACGTCGATGAAGCAGCGGTCATCGTTCGGCGTGGCCAGGCCCAGGTGGTAGCGCAGCGAACCGGCGAACGGGTCGCGGTGCGGATTGAGCTTGCCGCCCGGCGGCAGTTCGGCAAACATGGCGGCCTTCACCGACGGGATCGCGGCCAGCAGCGCGTATGTCTGCGGGCACAGTTCCTGGGCCGATGGGTGGCTGGCGTTGTACCACTTCAGGTAAAAGCGCTTCCAGCCGTTTTTGAAGAAGGAGTTGAAGCCGGCGTCGTCGTTCTTTTCCGAGGCCTTGATCTTCTGCAGGCGCAGCAGGTTTTCCGCTTCGGCGCGGATCACTTGCCAGTTGTCTTCCAGCGGCTTGAGTTCCTTGAAGGTGTCAACCGGCAGGTAAGGCGTGGACGGCACGCGCGAGAACCAGTGCATGAAGATATTGATCGGGGCCATGAACGACGAGTGGTCGAACAGTTGACGGCCGATCGGGAGACGTACCTTGCCACGGAAGTGGATATGCAGCACGGACAGGATGTAAAAACCGACAACAGCCCATTTCATTGCGAAACCTCGGAAAGATCCAAACCTGCGATTCTACCGCAGTCTGCAAAGTGAGTATTTGTGAATATCGCAACAATGTAAGCATGCTATCGTGGCGCGCATGACTTGTATTATTTGCTACGCCCCATTGAAGACCGGCCTCTCAGGCTGGCACCGGACCTGCCCCGGCTGCGCCTACGAAGGCGCAGCCCATTCCGCCGCCCCCGCGGCCAGCGACGACGACTTGCGCGAAGCGTCCCTGAACGCGCTGCGCCAGGAGAACTGCCGCACCATCGTCGCCCTCACCCGCCAGTTCGCGGCGCCGCGCGCCAATACCCTGCTCGACGTGGGCAGCGCCCATGGCTGGTTCCTGGAAGCGGCAGCCTGCGCCTTCGACGTGCTCGGCGTCGAGCCGGATGAAGTGCTGGCGCAGCAGGCGACTGCGCGCGGCCTGCCGGTGCGCATCGGCTACTTTCCGCAAGCGCTGGCGGACGGGGAGCTGTTCGACATCATCGTGCTGAATGAGGTGATCGAACATATTCCCGATATCCGCGCCGCCCTGCGCGACTGCCACCAGCGTCTCGCTCCCGACGGCACGCTGGTGCTCAACCTGCCGAGCAGCCGTGGCCTGTGCTACCGCTTGTCCAAACTGTTCGCGCGTTTCGGGCTGCATGGACCGTTCGACCGGCTTTGGCAGAAAGGCATGCCTTCGCCGCACGTGCATTACTTCAATCCCGCCAACCTCACCAGGCTGGTGGAACGCGAAGGCTTCACGCTGCGCCACAGCACCGAACTGGCCGTGGTGAAGAAGGAAGGCATGTGGCGCTGGATGACCGTGTTCGGCCAGCTCCATCCGTTCAAGGCGCCACTGCGCTACCTGGGCATGCGCTGGGTGCTTCTGCCGCTGATGCGGCTGTTCCCCAGCGATATCATGGTTTGCATATACCGCAAGCGATAGGCGTCACGCGCTGTGCCACAAGGCCAGCGCTTCCTGCGCTACCAGGTCGGGCCTTTCCTCCGGCCAGAACAGTTTGCTGCCCTGGATGCGGCGCACGCCTTTGCTGTTGCCGAAAGCCTGCTCGAGATAGTCGGCGCCGCGCGGCAGGAAGATGTCGTCCGCCATGCCCCACAGCACACGCACGGGCGCTGTGCTGGCTTTCAACGCAGGCTTGATGCCGTGCAGGGCGTTGCGTTCCAGCGCAGTGATGTAGCCGTGCAGGCGCTGCGGGTTGTCGACCAGGGGGCGCAGGTAGGTTTCGAACACCTCGTCCGCCAGTGCGGCGGGACGGGCGTAGCAGATGCCGCCCAGGCCTTCGGGCGAGCGGGCCTTGTCCTTGTCCGCCAGCCAGGGGGCCAGCCATTCCTGTGCGAACTTGCCTTGCTTGGCCAGTTCGATGACTGGCAGCATGGCCGGCGGAGGGCAATCGATCTCGGTGTCGCAGTTGGCGAGCAGCAGGCTGCGAACGCGCTCGGGATGCAGCACGAGGAAGAGCTGCGCCACGGCGCCGCCGCTGTCGCTGGCCACCATGTCCACCTTGTCCACGCCCAGCTGGTCGAGCAGTTCGGCCAGCATGGCCACCTGGCCCTCCGGATCGAGTCTGGCGCCTGGTGCGGGCTCGCTGTGGCCAAGGCCGAGGAAGTCCGGCGCGATGCAGCGCCGATGCGGCGCCAGGCGTGCCACTGCGCCGCGCCACTGGAAGCTATTCAGCGGCAGGCCGTGCAGGAACAGTGCCGCCTTTGGGCCGCGGCCGCGCTCCACGACCGCCACGCGCCCGGCGCTGGTGGCTACAAAGCGCCGCGCAGCCTGCCACTTCCTCGCATCGCGCGCAGCCTCGGACCGCAGCGCCGCATCAGACGCTGTCAAACCCGGGCCGGCGCCAGCACCAGCCGGCGCGGCAGCGGGATGTGCGCCTTGAGCGGCCGCGGCAACGCGCGCCGCACCAGCCATTGCGGTGAGCGCGCTTGCTGCAAATCCCCATTTCAGAAAGTCCCGGCGAATCATGCTCATCTCCTTGAAGAGGTTTTCGATGGGATGCATGATCGGTCCGGACCCGACGCGAAGCAATGACCTCCGAGGTCATGGAAAGCCAGCGCCAAACCTTGCTAATATGGCCACATGAACGCAAATCCATCACCGATCGCCCATGTTGGTGCCCTGCTGCGCGAGTGGCGCTCCGCCCGTCGCCTGAGCCAGATGGACCTGGCGCTGGACGCCGGCCTCTCCACGCGCCACTTGAGCTGCATCGAAACCGGCAAGGCCCAGCCCAGCCGCGACGTGCTGGCGCGCCTGGCCGACACGCTGGAAATGACCCTGCGCGACCGCAACTCGCTACTGGTGGCCGCCGGCTACGCGCCGCGCTACACGGAATCCGCACTGGCCAATCCCGAACTGGCGCCGATGCGGCGCGCCATCGAAGCGATGCTGAAGCAGCAGGAGCCCTACCCTGCCTTCCTGATGAACCGCCACTGGGACATCGTGATGGCCAACGACGCCGCCATCCGCATGAACCGCTGGCTGCTGGGCGGCCGCGACAGCCCGCACCGCAATATGCTGCGCCACGCCTTCGACCCGCAGGACCTGCGTGCGGTCCTGGTGAACTGGGAAGAAATCGCCGGCAGCCTGCTGGCCCACCTGCATAAGCTCGTCGCGACGGCGCCAAACGATGCCAAGGCGCGCGATCTGCTGGAAGAAGTCCTGGCCTACCCCGGCGTGCCGGAAAAATGGCGCCAGCGCGACCTGCGTTCCGTGCCAGCGCCGCTGCTGCAAACCGTATTCGAGCGCGACGGCCAGCGCGTGGCATTCTTCTCCACCATCACCACCTTCGGCACCCCGCGCGACGTCACGCTGGAAGAACTGCACATCGAATCGTGCTTCCCGGCCGACGATGCCAGCGCCGCATTTTGCCGCTCGCTTGAAACGTCAACCACGTGAACGCCTAACCCGCCCTCTCAATGGATGCTTCCGGCGAAAGAGGCCTCTGGAACGCCTTGTACTCCGGGACGAATGAGCAGGACGGAGCCCGGCCAGTCGTCGGCGGTGTTGCCGGGATCGATCGAGGTGACCAGGAGTGTGGACAGGTCCGCCCCGCCGAAACTGCACATCGATGGCTTGGCGAACGGCAGCGCGATCTCGCGGTCCGGCACGCCGGCCGGCGTGTAGCGCTGCAGCAGGCCGCCGTCGTTGGCGCAAGTCCAGTAGCAGCCGTCGGCATCCACGGCGGCGCCGTCGGGACGGCCCTTCTGCGCGCCGAGGTCGAGGAAGATGCGCTTGTTGTGCGGCGTGCCGGTGGCGCAATCGTAATCGAAAGCCCACACCATGCGGCGCTTGGGGTGCGAGTCGGACAGGTACATCACGTCGCCACGCGGAGAGAAGGCCGTACCGTTCTGCGTCAGCAGGCCGGATACGATAGGCGCCGACAGCCCGCCCCGCGCCGTGTAGCGATACAACTGGCCGGCAGCGCGTTCGGCCGCCATGTCCATGAACATGGTGCCAGCCCAGAAGCGGCCCTGCCGGTCGCAGCGGCCATCATTGAAGCGCATGCCCTCGCCCAGTTCCGACACTGGCGGTGCCGCCAGGCGTTCGGCCGATACGCTGCCGTCTTCATGCAGCGAGAGATGGAAGATGCCCGTCTGCATGCCCGCGACGAAGCCGCCGCGTGCGGCCGGCGCCAGGCAGGCCACCATTTCCGGTGCCACCCAGAAGCGCGTGGCGCCGCTGGAATAATCCAGGCGCCAGATGCGGCGCGCCGGAATATCAACCCAATACCAGGCGCCTTCGCCCGCGTGCCAGGTGGGGCTTTCGCCCACCGTGCAATGAACACCGCTTACTTTTTCCATCAGAGGTCGGTGATTTCCTTGTGAGCCGGCACCAGGGCCTTCATGATGCACCATGCGAGCAGGTAAGCCAGGGCGCAGAAGGTGAACATGATCATGTAGCCGGTCTGGATCTGGCCCAGCGCGTTGTAATGGTCGAACAGCTTGCCGGCTGCCTTGGTGATCAGCACGCCGCCCAGCCCGCCAGCCATGCCGCCGATGCCCACCACGGAGCCGACGCTGTGCTTCGGGAACATGTCCGACACGGTGGTGAACAGGTTGGCCGACCAGGCCTGGTGCGCCGAGGCGCCAATGCCTATCAGGATCACCGGCACCCAGATGCCAAGGTAGCCAAGCGGCTGCGCCAGCAGCACCGCCAGCGGGAAGAAGGCGATGGCCAGCATGGCACGCATGCGGCCGTGATAAACGCTGGCGCCGCGGTTGATGAAGAAGGTCGGGAACCAGCCGCCGCCGATGGAACCAATCATGGTCATCGAGTACAGTACCGCAAGCGGCACCACCATTTCCGTGGCAGATACGCCGTATTGCGCGGACATGAATTTCGGCAGCCAGAAAAGGAAGAACCACCACACGCCGTCGGTCAGGAACTTGCCGGCCGTGAAAGCCCAGGTCTGGCGATAGGCCAGCAGCTTGAACCAGGAAGCCTTGCGCGCAGCAGCCGGCGCATCGGCCGCATCGCTGTTGATGTAATCCAGTTCGGCGCGCGACAGGCGCTTCTGCCTGGCCGGCGAATCGTAGAAATACAGCCAGAAGCCCATCCAGACAAAACCAATCGCGCCGATGATGATGAAGGCCGCTTGCCAGCCCCAGGCTTCAGCGATCAGCGGCACCGTAACCGGCGCCAGGATCGCGCCGATATTCGCGCCGGAGTTGAAGATGCCGGTGGCGAAGGAGCGCTCCTTCTTGGGGAAGTATTCGGCAGTGGCCTTGATGGCGGCCGGGAAGTTGCCCGCCTCGCCCAGCGCCAGCACGGCGCGGCCCACCATGAAGCCCGCTACCGACACCGGTACGGCGGCAATGCCGACGGCCGCGAGGATGTTGGAGAATGCCGTGCCGATCGATACCGAGTAAGCGTGCAGGATTGCACCAATCGACCACACCACGATCGCCAGCACGAAAGCGCGCCGGGTGCCAATTCTGTCGATCACGCGGCCGGCAAACAGCATCGAGATCGCATACACAAACTGGAATACGGCGGCGATGTTGGCATAGTCGGTATTGGACCAGCCGAATTCCTTTGACAGCGCGGGCGCCAGCAGCGACAGCACCTGGCGGTCAAGGTAGTTGATGGTGGTGGCGAAGAACAGAAGGCCACAGATGGTCCAGCGGTATTTGCCGATGGCGCTGGCCGGTTCGGCTGCCAGGCCGACGGATTGCGGGTTGGGCTGATTCATAGTTTCTTATATTCGAAAGCGGCCGGCGTCTCCTCCGGCCGTACTGCTTGATCAAACTGCCGTGCGCAGCTCCCCATCCACGAGGCGTGCCAGGCGCAGTGGATTATCGTCCTGCAGTGCGGCAGGCAGCAAGGCCGCCGGCACGTTCTGGTAGCTTACCGGACGCAGGAAGCGTTCGATGGCCGCGGCGCCGACGGACGTGGTGCGGGTGTCCGAGGTGGCCGGGAACGGGCCGCCGTGCACCATCGCGTGGCACACTTCGACGCCGGTCGGGAAACCGTTGAACAGCACACGGCCAGCCTTGCGTTCCAGCGTTGGCAGCAGCCTGGCAGCCAGCGGATGGTCGTCGCCGGTGCAGTGTACCGTGGCGGTCAGCTGGCCCTCCAGGCTGGCTGCGAGGCGCAGCACTTCGGCTTCGTCGCGGCAGGCGATCAGTACCGAAGCGGGACCGAAAACCTCTTCCTGCAGCGCGTGGCTGGCGACGAAGGTTTCTGCGTCGACGCGGAACAATGCCGCTTGCGCGGCGCAGCCGGCGCCCTCCTCCTGGCCCAGGGCCAGCCGCTTCACGCCGGCCACTTCGGACAAGCGGCCAACACCGGATTCATATGCCTGGTGGATGCCGGCGGTCAGCATGGTACCGGCGCCTTTCGGCTGCAGCGCTGCTGCGGCAGCGGCAGCGAAGCGGTCAAAGTCCGGACCGGCCACGCCAATCACCAGGCCTGGGTTGGTGCAGAACTGCCCCACGCCCATGGTCAGCGACTCGACGAAAGCGGCGCCCAGTGCTTCGGCATTAGCTGCCAGCACGCCAGGCAGCATGAAGACCGGATTAATGCTGCTCATCTCGGCGTAGACAGGAATCGGCTCATGGCGCGCGGCCGCAGTGCGCATCAGGGCAGTGCCGCCCTGGCGCGAACCGGTGAAGCCAACGGCCTTGATCGATGGATGCGCAACCAGCGCCTGGCCCACTACGCGGCCATCGCCATGGACCATGGAGAACACGCCCTCCGGCATGCCGCAATCGGCGGCAGCCTTTTGCACGGCGCGTGCCACCAGCTCCGACGTGCCAGGGTGGGCAGCGTGCGCCTTCACCACAACCGGGCAGCCGGCTGCCAGTGCGGATGCGGTGTCGCCGCCAGCGACAGAAAACGCCAGCGGGAAGTTGGAGGCGCCGAAAACAGCGACCGGGCCGATCGCGATCTTGCGCAGGCGCAGGTCCGGGCGCGGCGGCGTGCGTTGCGGCAGCGCCGAATCCAGCGTGGCGTGCTGCCAATGGCCGTCGCGCACCACTTTGGCGAACAGGCGCAGCTGGTTGACGGTGCGGCCTCGCTCCCCTTCCAGGCGTGCTTGCGGCAGGCCGGTTTCGGCCATGGCGCGTTCAGTCAAGGCAGCGCCCAGCGCGTCGATATTGTTTGCAACCGCCTCCAGGAAAGCAGCGCGCACTTGCGGCGTGGTGGCGCGGTAAGCGTCGAAAGCCTGTTCCGCCAGCGCGCAGGCGCGCTCCACGTCCGCCAGTTCGGCCTGGCCGAACGCAGGTTGCAGGCTTTGCCTGGTAGCCGGATTGAAGGCCAACTGTGTGCCGGCTGCGCCGCGCACCAGTTGCCGGCCGATGATCATTTCACCGGTGAGCTGCATTATTGGGCACCTTGCTTCTTGATCAGCGCCAGCAGCATTGCATCCTCTTCCGCGGTCAGGTCGGTCAGCGGAGCACGCACCGGGCCGCCGGAATGGCCTACCAGGCGGGCGCCGGCCTTGACGATCGACACTGCATAGCCGGCCTTGCGGTTGCGGATGTCCAGGTACGGCAGGAAGAACTCGTCGAGCATGCGGTCGGTTTCCGCGGTATTGCCGGCTGCGGTGGCGTGATAGAAGTCCATCGCCAGTTTCGGCACGAAGTTGAAGACGGCCGAGGAATACACCGGCGTGCCCAGTGCCTTGTAAGCGCCGGCATACACTTCCGCGGTCGGCAAGCCGCCCAGGTAGGAGAAACGATCGCCCAGCTTGCGGTAGATCTGCACCATCAGTTCGATCTCGCCCACGCCGTCCTTGAAACCGATCAGGTTCGGGCAGCGCGCGGCCAGGATAGCCAGCGAGTTGGCGTTCAGGCGGCAGTTGGCGCGGTTGTACACGATCACGCCGATCTTGACCGATTCGCACACCTGGGCCACGTGTTCGATCAGGCCGTCCTGGCTCGCTTCGGTCAGGTAATGTGGCAGCAGCAGCAAGCCGTCGGCGCCCAGGCGCTCGGCTTCCTGTGCCAGCGCGATGGCCTGGCGGGTCGGGCCGCCGGTACCGGCCAGCAGCGGCACCTTGCCGCGGCAGCTCTCCACTGCAACCTTGATCACCTGCGAGTACTCGGGAGCGGTCAGCGAGAAGAACTCACCAGTGCCACCGGCTGCGAACAATGCGCTGGCGCCATAAGGAGCCAGCCAGTCCAGGCGTTCGGCGTAGGTTTTGGCGTTGAAGTTGCCGTCGGCGTCAAAGTCGGTGATCGGGAAGGACAACAGGCCGGACGACATGACTTTCTTGAGTTCTTGCGGGGACATGGACATCTTTGACTCCTAAGTGTGGTTTTTGCACGAATCGAGCGCGAGCTCAGTTGTAAGTCATCGTACAACCTAGTTTAAATGAACGCAAGCGAAAAAATGGGGACGTACCCCATTTTCATGCCGCGTTTTCGAAACGTTGCTGCGCCTGGAGCAGGCGTTCGCGGGAATTGGAGAGATGGGTGCGCATGGCCGCGCGGGCCGCTTCCGGGTCCTGGCGCTGGATGGCGCGGAAGATGTCCTCGTGCTCGCGGTGCACGCGTTCGAGGTAGTCGGCCGGGCGGTCTTGCGACAGGCTGGCGGTGTTGACGCGGGCGCGCGGAATGATCGCCTGGCCAAGCTGGCCGAGGATGTCTACGAAGTAGCGGTTGCCGGTGGCCTTGGCGATCACCAGGTGGAAGCGGCGATCGGCTTCGACCGAGGCGCGGCCCTGCTCCATCGCTTGCCGCATATCGCCCAGCGCCTGCGCCAGTTCAGCCACTTGCTCGTCGCTGCGGCGGGTGGCAGCCAGGCCGGCGGTCTCCGTTTCCATGCTGATGCGCAGCTCCAGGATGGCCAGCACGTCGCGCACGGTGACGATGCTCTCGGCGTCGATGCCAAGGCCGCCGCTATTGCGCGGCTTCTCCAGGACGAAGGTGCCGATGCCGTGACGGGTCTGCACCAGGCCGGCCGCCTGCAAGTGCGAGATCGCTTCGCGCACCACGGTGCGGCTGACGCCATGCTGCTCCATGATGGCCGATTCGGTCGGCAGCTTGTCGCCGGGTTTCAGCACGCCGCTATTGATGCTGCCGCTGATTTGTTCGACCACGCCCTGGGCCAGGGTGTGTCGCTTGCGAGGGAGAATAGTCATGTCCACATTATACATGTGAAAAAGATGTCAGACATCTTATCAGAGACATCTTCGCCATTCCTACACCTTCGCTTTCTTGCGGAATTGGTCCGGCCAAATTAAAATCGGGCGACCAACCCCCCTATATAGAAGGCCCTGGCCGCATGAACAAAAAAATCGTTGCAACGGAGCCGAATCCAGCAGCCGAACAGCGGCTGTACCGCGTGGTCGCCGCGAAGATCCAGGACTTGATCCGCGAAGAAAACATCAAGCCGGGCACCCGCCTGCCGGCCGAACGCGACCTGGCCGCCAAACTCAGTGTCAGCCGCGCTTCGCTGCGCGAGGCACTGATTGCACTGGAGCTGTCGGGCATCGTCGAGGTGCGCGGCGGGTCCGGCGTGTACGCCAGCGAAAAGGCTTCCGCGCCTTCCGACGTGACCGAAGGCGGCCCCGGTCCTTTCGAAGTGCTGGCGGCACGGCGCCTGATTGAATCCGAAGTAGCGGCGATCGCAGCAAAGATGGCAACCGATTCGGCCATCGATGCGATCCTGCGCGCAGCAGCCGAGATGGAGCAGCACCACTCGGACCGCGCCACCAACGAACAGGCCGACCGCAACTTCCACCTGGCGATTGCGCGCGCAACTGGCAATACGGCGCTGGTCGGCGTGGTTGAAACGCTGTGGAACCAGCGCGGCACCATGTGGCACAAGCTGAAAGAACACTTCCAGACGGAAGAGCTGCGCAAGAATACGCTGGATGACCATCGCAATATCGTCGCGGCCATCGCGGCGCACGATGCGGCTGGCGCACGCCAGGCCATGCGCGCCCACCTGGAACGCGTCACCAAAACCTTCTCACGCGGGTAAATAATTTTGGCCTGACCACTTGCATGCGCGGTCAGGCCAAAATAAAATGAGGCGAACTTCAGGGGGGAGCCTCATGCTGCGTCACATCCTTATATCCCTGGCCTGCGCGGCCACTTTGCCCGCCCATGCGGCCGACCGCATCATCCTGGTCGGCGATTCGACGGTCGCCAGCGGCGGCGGTTACGGCGATTACCTGTGCCGGCGGCAGCGTCCCGCTACCACCTGCCTCAATCTCGCCAAGAATGGCCGCAGCTCAGGCTCCTTCCGCGCCGAGGGCCGCTGGGACGAAGTCCAGGCGCTGCTGCGCGACGGCGCAGGCTTACGCAAGACCTATGTGCTGATGCAGTTCGGCCACAACGACCAGCCGGGCAAACCTGGCCGCTCGACAGACCTGGCCAGGGAGTATCCCGCAAACCTGGAGCGCTATGTGGCCGACGTGAAGGCCGGCGGCGGGGTGCCGGTGCTGGTGACTTCCCTCACCCGCCGCAGCTTCCGCAATGGCTATGTGTGGAATGACCTGGCGCCCTGGGCCTCGGCGGCGCGCGAAGTGGCCCGGCGCGAAGGCGTGGCGGTGCTGGACTTGAATGCGCTGTCGCTGGCTGCGGTGCAGGCCATGGGGCCTGAGGAAGCGGATACACTGGCCCAGCCGAAAGGCGCGGGCTTCGACTACACGCACCTTGGTCCAAAAGGCGGCCGCTTCTTCGGCGACATGGCCGCGCGCGAACTGGTGCGGCTGTTCCCCGCCCTGGGCCCCCTGACCGATCCCGCCGAGACCTCGCGGCAAGCAGCGCGCGAGCAAGCCCCTGCCGATGGCTGGGCCGGCGAGCAAGGGGGCACGCGAGGCGGCGCATCAGCTCCTGCCTCCGCCGTCCATACGGTTGCCACGCCCGCCGAACTGCGCGCCGCAATAGCCGCCGCCAATGGCGCGCGCATCATCCTGGTGCGCGGAACCCTCGACATGGCCGACGGCGCCAGACCAGGCGTGGTGAGGCTGCCGTCCAATACCACGCTGATCGGGCTGGGCGAAGATGCGGGTTTCGTCAATGCGAGCATTGTTGTCGCCAACGTGAACCAGGTCATCATCCGCAATCTCTCGATCAGCAATCCCTGCGATCCCGATCCAACATGGGATCCGCAGGATGGACCGCGCGGAAACTGGAATTCGCTGTACGACGGCATCACCGTCGCCGGCTCGCAGCACGTCTGGATCGACCATAACAGCTTTACCGACGCGCCGCGTACCGACGGGCAGGCGCCGAAAGAGAACGGCATGCTGAAGCAATGCCACGATGGCGCCCTCGATATCACTTCGGCTTCGGACTTTGTCACCGTCTCGTACAACCACTTCGCGCTGCACGAGAAGAACACGCTGGTCGGTGCCAGCGACCGCACCAGCGGCGACGAAGGGCACCTGCGCGTGACCTTCTCAAATAACTTCTTCGAGCACGTGACTGCGCGTACGCCACGCGTGCGGTTCGGACAAGTCCACCTGTTCAACAACTTCCACAAGGGTTCGCGCAAGCACGCCGAATACGCGCATGAGTACAGCGTCGGCATCGCCAAGCAGGCGCGCGTGATCATCGATGCCAATGCATACGACATTGAAGGTGCGCGAGGCTGCGGCGATGTACTGCAAAATCCCGGCAAGTCCGAACCTGGCGCCGTGCTGGACCGCGGCTCGCTATTGAACGGCAAAGCGCTCACGGAGTGCGGCTTCCCGGCCGACGTCGGCTGGAACGTGCCCTACGCCTTCAGTGCCCTCCCCGCCGCCGACGTGCAGCCGGACGTCATGGCCAATGCGGGCGCCGGCCACCTCGGCAAACTTCGCCCCGCCAAACGTTAAACCAGTTCACTGCGCAACGGACTTGCTTCAGATCAACTCCAACAACAACTACTCATGCCAATATGTGATCTCGCATCGTCCTGATAAATGGAGGCTGCTGTGGATAGCACTCTGCTCAGATTCTTCCAACAAGACAGGGATCTGATTACCGACAACCGTCCACTGCGCTTGCGCCTGGCGCATTCCAACAAGATCCTGGAAGATGTACTCCTTCCGCAACAAATCCAAGGCTCTGAATCTATATGCGGCGGCATCGATTACCACATTTTGTGCGTGTCTCTCGATGCCTTCATTCCACTGAAAGAACTGATTGCTTTGCCGGTTGCGATCGATATCGTGACTGACCAAGGCAACTTGCGCAGCATCTGCGGGATCGTCACCGAAGCCTTTGCCGGCGACAGCGACGGCGGATTAGCCAGCTATCAACTGGTCATGCGCGATGCGCTTGCCATTATGGAGAAGCGCAACAACACGCGCGTCTTCCGCGATAAGAATGAAGTGGAAATCGTGCAGGTCATCCTGGAAGAATGGCTCGCGAATACACCCGTCATAGGGACGTGCTTCAACTACGAAATTGACCCAATGCTGGTGAATCAACCGCTCCCCCGACGCGAGTTCACTATGCAGTATAACGAGTCGGACGCAGCTTTCATCCACCGCCTGCTCAAGCGCAGCGGGATCGCCTGGTTCTACCGCGCCAGGAAAAATGATTACCCAAGCCATACGCTGTTTCTGTTCAACAGTTCGGCAAGCCTGCGGCAATGCAATGCTGCTTATGTCCGTTACCACCGCGACAACGCGACCGAGGAGCGCGACGTCATCACGTCCTGGTGCGCAGCGCGCACGCTGCAGCCAGGACAAACCACCCGATTCAGTTGGGATCACCGCAATCCGTGGGCTGGCGATTTTATGTGGGCCACCGCCACTGGCCAATCCGACCAAGGCGACAACGGCAACTATCTCTCGGCCTCCCTGGATGACTGCCAGGTCCTGGCACCGCATGCCGGCGACAATTACGATGACTTATGCAGGCTGGGCGAACTAGCCATGCGGCGGCATGACTATTTATCCAAGTGCTTTCACGGTGAGGGCACTGCTCGTGACCTGCCGGTGGGTGAATACTTCGTGTTGGAAGGTCACCCGGAGATCGACCAGCATGCAGACGCCGAGCGCGAATTCGTTGTCATCTCGCTTCAGCTAGTCATATCGAACAACATCTCAACAGATCTTGCAAAACGGGCAGAACATTTGTTCATACGAAGCCGTTGGACGAACGCTGCGAGCGACAGCCATACCGCTGGCAATACACGTGTGCGGGCCTGCATTAGCGTCGTGCGACGGGGTATAGAAATCGTTCCCTCGTTTGATCCTCGCAAAGATCTGCCCCTCGTGCCAATGCAAAGCGCTGTCGTTGTCGGTCCAAGCGGTGAAGAAGTCCACTGCGACCAGCTTGGGCGCGTAAGAATCCGGTTCCAGAGCACAAAGGAAGCTGACCACCGACATGCACAAGGAGCAGGTGCGGCAAACACAGACATGGATTCGGCATGGGTTCGCGTAGCGAGCGGCTGGGCCGGCAACTGGCCGGCGAATGCAGGACAGTGCGGGATGCTCACATTACCAAGAGTCGGCAGCGAAGTTCTGATTGCATTTCTTGCTGGCGATCCTGACAAGCCGGTTATCGTCGGCCAACTCTATAACCAGCGCGGCCAACCGCCAGCTCTCAGTAACGTAGGCGGCCTGCCGGAAAATCGCTATCTTTCTGGCATTAAAAGCCGTGAGATAAAGAAAGGACGGTCAAATCAGCTCCGTTTCGACGATAGCCCGGGAGAGATCAGCGTCCAACTGGCCTCTGAGCATATGGAATCCCAACTGAACCTGGGATACATCACGGAACCGCGGGAGTCGGGACAAGGACGGCCGCGCGGAGAAGGTTCCGAATTGAGAACTGAGGGGCATATCGCACTGCGAGCCGGCCAGGGGCTGCTCCTGACGGCATGGCAAAAACGGGCCGGCAGCATCTTGGCGCGAGACGAAATGGCAAAGGTATTGGGTGAATGTTCCGAACTTGCCGAAGCAATTGGAGATTTGGCGGAGAAGTGCCGCGCGCTGAAAGTCGAACGGAACGCAATCGATAATCTTCTGGAGTCCGTGAAAAGATGGGACTCTGACCACGCCTCTGCGAGCATAGGAATTACCTCCCCCACCGGCATCTCACTCACTACGCCGAAAGTAATCGCCAACTATGCAGGCGAAGACATTGAAACCGCTGCATGCGCCAATCTGTCGATGACCTCCGGCCAGCGCACCTGCATAAATGCAGGAAAAGGGCTTTCAATGTTTTCCCAAAGCGATGGGTTAGCCGCGATAGCCCAACAGGGAAAATTGCTGTTGCAAAGCCAAGGCGGAAATACGGAAGTGAACGCTGCGATGGATCTCATGCTGACCGCAAGCGATGGCAAAGTCATCTCCATGGGCAAAGAAATAGTTCTTGTCGCCGAAGACGGCTCCTTCATCAAGATTGGCGGCGGAATTACGCTCGGCACCAACGGGACGATTTCCCACTACGGCGCAAGCTTTCCTTTCAAGGGTCCCAAGACAATGAGTGCCCAACTTCCAACGTTTGGCAACTGCAAAGCGCAAATCAAGTTCCAGGGAAAATACTACGCAGGCCGAGGCGAAGAAAGCATTGCCGCCAGCGGTTCAAAAGTAGAGATCAGGAGCACCGACGGCTCGCAGCGCAGCGAGAAAAGCGACGATGCCGGACGTACCAGCGTGATGGAAAGCGACACCATGCACAATGCCACCGCACGAGTGATCGAGAACGGCAGCGACGCAAAAGGCCAGGGGTGAATAAATGACATCCCGATACCCAAAAACGCCTTATGAGCGTGGCAAAGCTTCCGGTGTCTACCTGCCTGACAGCGACAAGACAAAGACCATTCCACTTCGCCACAATCCACCGGGGAACATCATCCTTGTTCATGGCGTGAATGATCTGGGAACCAGTTATGCTGCGGTGGAAGAAGGTTTATGCAAAGGCTTGGCGGAGCGGCTAGATGGGGACCTTCGTTCGGCTAGCTACAGATTGCCGGCACAGTCCGACAAGGGCAAGTTGGAGAAAGACCCCGATGCCGTCTTCTATAAGCGCGCCGTATCGGACGATACGCTTAGCCCGGTCATTCCCTTTTATTGGGGATTCCGGGAAGAGAACGCGCATGCCAAAAAGGCGAGCGAGACCAACCATGGCCAATGCCTGGACCGCTACGGCAATCGCCTTGACCTCGACTTCGCCAAAGGCGGCGGCCCGTTTGCGAACGCGACGAGCACCCTGCCGGATATGTGGAACAGGGGCAAATCAGGTCTTTTCCGAGCGCTGGATATCGCGCAACAAGACGCCACCCATCCGGTCCTGAATAACCCGGGCCGACTCTACATGGTGCTGGCCGCGCGCCGGCTTGCAGCCCTGGTTTGCATGATCAGGGATTATGACGAAGATGAGGTGGTGTCGATCGTTGCGCACAGCCAGGGTTGTCTCATCAGCTTGTTGGCACAAGCCTTTTTGCTGTCGCCGGAACTGAAGAAGCTGCAACCCAACGCACGGCCAGCGGACAATCTGATCATGACGCATCCGCCTTACAGCCTTGTCGATACGTTCCCCCAGACGGTGCGGCAGGCCGACTATTACTCCGGTGCGGATGTGCGCATGTCGGGCCAGTATGATCGTATCGCAGGAAACCAGACACTGAATGCGAGAATGTCCACCCTCTCCAATATCGTCAACGGCGTTTGGGCCGCGCGGCGCACCTCGCCCACACTCAAGGCGATGTCCGATCCGCAGAAATTCTTCGGCGCAGTAGGGAAGAAATGGCGGGCTGAGGACGATCGGGACAATCGCGGCAAGACTTACCTCTATTTCTGCCCGGAAGACATGACTGTCGCGCTGTCGAACGTCCAAGGCATAGGCTGGCAAGGCGTACCGGACTACATCATCGGCAAGCGCATCCGAAGACAGAATTTCAACGGTGTGGAGAAGCGAAACCTTGTGCAGGACATCCGGCAGCCCATGAAGGAGCTTGGAGCTGGCTTCTTCCAGCGAGTCTTCACCAACAAACGCCGGCCGGATCCTAAGAATGGGGGACCGGTATTAGTAGGTCAGCCGGCCAGCATTTTTGAGCTGCGCATACCAGGGGAAAATGACCTTGGACACACAGCCGCCAGCGAAGGCGTTACAAGCGAATACTTTGTGCGCGCGCACCTTGAAACCGCCAACCACCAAGGCAACCAATTGCCGGAACTGGCAAGGTCCATCGGTCGGCGCACCATCAACGGCGAGCAGCTCAAGAAGCCTGTACCAGCCAGCCTTTGCGAAGGTTCACAAACCGACGCGAGGGGCAGACCTGGCGCAGCGGAAGAACTCGGGCCAGATGATGCTGTAATTGCCATCACGAGCGCTTACGGCATCAACAAGTTGTGGGAAGCCATCCCTGATCCAAACCCCAACAGGACAATCTACAAAGAGGAATGCTCAAACAGCCCACAGCCAAATTTGCACGCCGGGCCGGTTTCGTATCCCACTGGCCTAACCACCGAGATCAAAGCATGGTGGAACAAGGACAAGTCCACCAATGCCGAACGATGCGAGGTGTTGTCGGTCGCGATGTGCATGCAATGGGAGCACGGAATCCCGAGCCCAGTATTCCCACGGCGCCTGCTGGTCAATCGAACTGAAACTCCAAACGAAGCCAGGTTGCGTTGGCAAAACCAGAGCGCCCCACGCTCGTTCCACGGCGCGATCATTGGTGGACGCCTCAACCACAGCCAGGTTACTGCATATGACGTTGCCATCGGTGGCGGGCAAGCATGTGCGGACCCCAAGTTTTATCGCTACCTTTGCGCGGTCGCCGATTGGCGCTTGCAGACCAAAGATCGCCCACTCGAACGAACGCTGAAATGGAACAAGTTCGAAAATTCATTCTGTGACTTCCTTTTGTCAGAACCAACATGGCGAAATGAACTCATCAGGGGAAGCGCGGAGTATTACTCCACAGGCATATTGCCCACCTCCCTTCCTTTAGCGCGAAATGGAATACCGGAAGTCATCGTCTGTGAGCTCGATTCGGATGTAACGCCGGCGGCTTCCGACTCCTCAATTTTTTCAAGTTAGACGTTTGCAAATGAACACACCAAGCAAGTCAACATTTGCAATGGCGCTGATCATCGCGTTCGCGATGAGTTTCATTCGTGAGCCACAATCAAACATCTCCACTGAACAACCAGTAGGGAGGGCATCTGGAATGAATGAAGACAGAACCTATGTGCTGGAGATTCTTGGCTTGGGAGTAACCTTCGATAAGTTCCGTCAAAATCACTTGTGGAAGGCACTTCAGGCAGGTGACCAGTTCACATCAATACGCGAAGAAGACCCTAGGAAGTATCCCTGGCAGGCACAGGACAAAAGCAGTGTAGCGGGTGGCCGTGGAAGTTCCACTTTGCAGAATGGAGCCCGTCAACTTGTCAGTTATTGGCCTACGCCCGCATTCAACGCGGAGCCTCCACTAGCGGGAAAATATGCTGACAGTAATCTCCGCCCACGAGGTGGCCTGGTTCAATCCGCGAACAGCAATGGAATGATTGGGACTTTATTCGTTCTTGCCACCCGCGCGCTCAGCGAAAGACCTGACAGGATTCTTGAGGAAGTTTACAGTTTTTTCGACAAGCACCCTGATATTCCCTACGTGGTGCTGACCTCCGCAGACGGCATAGACCTAAGAGATACATTGGATCCTGATGTACCGTCAGTCTCATTTAAAGACGGGTATTACGTTACAGAGATGCCAGATTCGACCGTACTGTTTGTCCTGGCAAGGCGAGAACGGGTGAATAAACTAAGGCCGTTCGCTTTTGAAGACCTTAGGGATATGGATCACTCTACAGAGATGCTGAACCAACATGGCATAGGTCGGCGGTTATTCCTCACGCATCTGGATCTCATGACCAGCGTACCTGTTCCGACAGGCGAATTGAGGGGGGCAGGGAGGGAGCCGCTGATTGACGAATGGCTGCCAGTGGCAGCAAAGTTTGCGCAGAGGGAGGACATTCGCGGCCGCGGATGGCCATCAATGCGAGACGTTCTCACACTTAATCGAAACCATCCGCCTAAGGAATGGAAATCCACTCCGTGGTTTCCGGTCCCTTGGAGCATTGAGCAACTGGCAGACTTCGACCGCCTGCCAAGCCTCGGTTTTGTCTATCGTCCCGTCTTCGTCCCAATGCTGGACGAACATGGGAACACCATCAAAAAGCCCGATGTCCGCGAAGCCTTGCTTTATAAGGCCTGGCAGCAGGCAATAGCAGCGCTGCCTGAATTAAATCGAACGCCGGGTCCCACCCGTATCATAGTCTCAACCGGAGGCAAGGCGCGGCAGCAGGTCGACCTGCATGGCCTGCTGCGCCGCATTCTCGATTCCGGCGGTCCTGCGTTTGACCCTGCAAGGCAGGATCGCCTCATTGATATGGATCGGCGCCTGGGCAACACAGGGGCAAGCACACTGTTCATGGGAATGGCGATAGGCGTCCTGGCTGGCCATAAAGACGGCAGCATCAGCGCAGCGATCAATCTGCGCGATCCGAATGAAGCAAGCATTGTCTTTGTTACCCCTCCTGCCGAGGAAGTCCGCAAGCGCCAACAAAACTGGGGAGAAGATAAAACAACTCCACTGGTCGACCCGGCAAATTACGTCAATCCACCAATTCACTGAGGTAAACGATGCGCAGAGTGATCAGAAAGGGCGACCTGACTTCGCACGGTGGAAAAGTCATCTCCAGCGCTGCCACACATTTCACAGTCGACGGCAAACCGGTCGCTTGTATCGGTGATAAATGCACTTGCCCAGTACCCGGCCACGGTGGAACCTGCACAATCATTGAGGGTGACAACGAACATACTGTAGACGGGAAGCCAGCAGCGTATGAAGGCCACCGGACGTCATGCGGTGCGACGTTGATCGCAACGGGAGCCAAGCTGACGAAAGCCTGATGCGTGCCAAAGGTCACCAAACGTTATGGTGTTATGCGAAGGTAATCGATATCGGCATACGCCCCATTCGCGCCTGTGGCGAACAGGCCAATTTGGGCGCCAACCCAGCGGCCCATGGCGGCCGTGAATGGCGTGCCGGCGGCCGTAAAATGCACACCGTCCTGGCTGTAGGAGAAGGCGGTCTGGGCGCCAGCGCCGACGTCCATGCGCAGGTAGACGGACCATGTCCGCAGCAACGGTGGCGACGCCTCCTGCTGCTCCTTGCATTTGTCGTTGGCTGCCTCGCAGCGCACGAGGACCATTCGCAATGCGCCCTGTTCTCGACGAGCACCAAGCCACGCGTAACTTTGCCCGTACATGGCAAGACCAACCGTATCACCGTCAGCTACGGCGTGCAGGTCCAGCTTTGCGACTGCGGAAAACATGGGCGCTGGCGGCTTCTGCGTCAAGACTGCTGGCAAGGCACGCAACGGCGCAATGGCCACCCCGTCGCTTGCTGGCGCGGGCTGCGCATACAGCCGCAGGAATCCCGCACGCTCAGTCAGCGAGTACCAGTCGGGCGCAGGGTTGGCCACCCATTGCCATTGCGGAGCAAGGCGCTGCGCGAGGAACTCGTCACCGACGGCCGGCCAGGCGGGCGCCGCAAACTGCAGCCCCGCAGTGACAGGAGCGGGTGGCCTCGTGTACTCGAGCACGGGCTGGCCCACGTCCGGCCTGGCGGACGGTTCGCCGATAATCGGCCAGCCATCTTCCTGCCAGCGCATGGGCTGCAAATGCACCACGCGGCCATAGGCGCGCTTGTCCTGAAAGTGATAGAACCAGTCGCTGCCATCCTCCGCGCGCACCCAGGCCCCCTGGTGCGGGCCGTTAATGGGCGAACTGCCCTGCTCCATCACAATGCGCGCTTCATACGGCCCGTCGATGTTCCGCGAACGGAAAACCGACTGCCATCCGGTTTCCACGCCGCCTGCCGGTGCGAAGACATAGTACCAGCCATCGTGCTTGTAAAGCTTGGGGCCTTCCAGGGTTCTATAGCCCGGCAGCGTATTGCCGTCGATGACAACACGGCTTACATCGTCCAGCATGCGGCTGCCATCGGGTGCCATCGCACGCAGGCTGAGGACATTATTAAAGCCGGCGCGCGACTTCGCCCACCCGTGCAGCAGCCAGGCCTTGCCGTCGTCGTCCCACAGTGGCGTGGGATCGATCAAGCCCTTGCCGGCCATAAGCAGCCGAGGCCTGCTCCATGGGCCCGCGAAGTCTTTCGCGGTGATGACGTAAATGCCGAAATCCGGATCCGGGTAAAAGATCCAGAATTTGCCGTCGTGATAGCGCAGGCATGGCGCCCACACGCCCTTGCCATGCTGCGGTGTGCGAAATACCGCTTCCGGCACCAGCCGCGGCAAGGCGTGGCCGACCAGCCGCCAGTTCACCATATCGCCGGACTCCAGCAACGGCAAGCCGGGAACATTGGTGAAGCTGGAAGACGTCATGTAGTAACGCTTGCCGACACGGATTACGTCCGGGTCCGAATAGTCTGCGTGAAGTATCGGATTGCGGTAGCGGCCACCGCCCAGGTCCGGCGACCATGGCGCACGGACCGCCTGCGGCGCACCGAGCGTACGATCGAGGAAAGACTGCATGGCGTCGACGGCCGGCGCCAGCCAGGGATCGAATAGCCAGAATGAATGCGGCGTGTCGGGGAAGTGCACGTGTTCGGCCGGAATCTTGTATTGGCCCAGCCGCTCCGCCAACGCCTGCCGCCCGACGCTGAAGCGCGGCTGGCCGCTGGTGATGAACAATATCGGCGCACTGCCAGCGCCAGCATGCATCAGTGGCGATGCATCGCGCCAGCGTGCTTCCTGTTCTGCGTACCGGCCGCCCAGCCAGGCGCCCGCCGCGGATGGATCCTTGGCCGGATCGTCTTCATGCTTGCGCGCCTCTTCGGAGGTGAAGTCGGACAGGCCATCGATATTGATGACTGCCTGCACGGCGCTCATCGCTTCGCCGCCGTTCGCCATGCCGACCAGCGCAGCAATCTGCCCGCCTGCCGATCCGCCCGCGACGGCGATACGCTTGTCGTCCAGGCCATATTGTGGCGCCGCCGCTCGCAGCCAGCGAACGGCCTGCCGGACGTCGTCGATCGCAGCAGGATTTTGCGCTTCGCCGGACAAGCGATAGTCGACCGTCGCCGCTGCATACCCCCGGGCTGCAAGACGGGCGGCCAGCGGCGCCATGTTCTCCCGTGTGCCGCTGCGCCATCCGCCACCGTGAACCAGCACCACCAACGGCCATGGGCGAGCACGCCCGGCTGCATTCGGGCCGGGAAGGTAAAGGTCAAGCCGCAAGGCGTGCGCCCCGCGTTCAACGTAAGTGAGGTTGCGCAGCACGCGCACCGGAGCGACCGGCTCCGCGCTGGCGATTGCGATATATGGATACTGGCCAACCAGCTTGGCGTAAGCCGTTTCGGCGTTATATGGCGCATCGGAAGCTGCCAGGACGTTCTGCCCCGCGGCGAACCAGACGGCGCCCAGCACGGCTTGCAGCTTCCTCATGCGATCTCCTCAACGGCGAGGCGCACGGTGCGCCGTAAATCCTGCCCCGGTGCCAGCACGGTAAGGCCATTCGCCGCCGCACCGCCAGGCAAGTTGTGCGCGTTGATCGGATGATCGACAGGCTCAAAGCAGAAGAAGTCTTTGCCCGGCGGGGCATACAGGATGTAATAAGCCATATCCGCCCTGATGCCAAGCCGCAGGCGGCGCGACGGCCAGTCGATCTGCGCGCTGCCATCCCAGCCGGTAAAGGCGTTGTCGACGCCGTCACGCGGCAGTGGGCGCGGCGCAGCGCCGCCGAAATCCCATGCTTGCGGCAGCGCGCTGCGCGTGGCCGGCAATTTGTCGGCGCCGGACAGCCACACGCCATCTGCCGCAGCGCGCAGCTGCGCATCTTCGGGGCAAGGCATCCATGGATGCAGCCCCAGGCCAAACGGCAGCGGATGCGGGCCGTTATTGGTGACCTTGAGCGTCACACGCAATGCATGATCCGACAGCGTGTACGCCATGTTGGCGGTGAAAGCGAATGGCGCACCATCGCTGCGGCACAGCGAGAGCACAACGCTGCTTTCATCGCATGCCTCCACGTGCCACGGCAGGTGCCAGCCATCGCCGTGAATCGGGCAAGGTTCGCCTTCACGTGTTGGCGCGGGCGTGATGCGGCGGCCTTCGAATTCAAAGCCGTCGGGAGCGATCCGGTTGGACCAGGGAACAAGGGGGAAACAGGCCAATTGGCCGGGCAGCGGTTGCTCGACGCCGTCGGGGACGGGACGCAGCACTGGCAACGGCTCAGCGCGGGCAGGCCCGCCAAGCCAGTCCAGCCGCGCCAGGCCGCCGCCGACAGCCGGCAACACCACGGCCCGCAGGCGGCCGCTGCGCAGCTCAATCATTTGAACATCGGGCCGTCGAGCAGGAATTTACCGCCTTGGTAGATGGTGGTGACATCGTCCTTTTCCGGGAAATCGGAAGTATCCGGGAACAGGTGCGCGAACTTGGCCGACGAATCCTTCGGGCGATAGCCCAGGTGCGCTGCATAGCGGTTATCCCACCACACCGAGTCGTTGTCCGACATGCCGAACACGATGGTGTGCCCGACGCGCGGTGCGAACAGCGAACAACGCAGCAGTTCCGTCAGGTCGTCATAGGACAGGTAGGTCGACATCATGCGCTTGTTGGCAGGCTGCGGGAAACTGGAGCCGATACGGATGCACACCGTCTCGATACCGAAGCGGTCGTAGTAATAGCGCGACATCTGCTCGCCAAACACTTTCGAGATACCGTACATGCTGTCCGGCCGCGTCGGCATGTTTGCATCCAGCATATCGGTAGTCTTGTAGTAGCCGATCGCATGGTTCGAGCTGGCGAACATCAGGCGCTTGACACCATGCTTGTGGGCCGCCTCGTACAAGTTGGCGACGCCAAGGATATTGGCCTGCATGATGGCCTCGAATGGCGCCTCGGTCGAGATGCCGCCGAAATGCAGCACCGCGTCCACGCCTTCCATCAGCTTCATCACGGCCGCCTTGTCGGACAGGTCGCACTGCACCAGCTCTTCGCCAGGGCGCGTCTCACCCATGTCGGCGATATCGCTCAAGCGCACCACCTCCGCCCAGGGCTTGATGCGGTCGCGCAGGACCTTGCCCAGGCCGCCGGCGGCGCCGGTCATCAGGATACGCTTGAAAGGCTTTCCAGCTTGCGTCATATCTTCTACTCCGTCTTCAGGTTACCGGCGCAGGATTGAACAGCGCCAATGAATTATGGATCTTCCAGTGCTCGGCCCAGGTCTCTTTGCCGCTCGCCACATCCAGCATCAGGCGGAACAGCTCCCAGCCGACATCCTCAATGGTCGCTTCGCCGCTGGCGATGCGGCCCGCGTTCACATCCATCAGGTCGTGCCAGCGCTGCGCCAGGTCGTTGCGGGTAGCGACCTTAATCACCGGCACCGCCGCCAGGCCGTATGGGGTACCGCGGCCGGTAGTGAACACATGGATGTTCATGCCAGCCGCCATCTGCAGCGTGCCGCAAATGAAGTCGCTGGCAGGCGTCGCCGCGTAGATCAAGCCTTTCTGCGCCAGCTTGTCGCCCGGCGACAGCACGCCGTTGATGGCGCCCGAGCCGGACTTCACAATCGAACCCATGGCTTTTTCCACGATGTTCGACAGGCCGCCCTTCTTGTTGCCCGGCGTCGTGTTGGCGCTGCGGTCAACGCCGCCGCGCTTCAGGTAATCGTCGTACCACTGCATCTCGCGGATCATCGCCGCCGCCACCTCCGGCGTCTCCGCGCGCGACGTGAGCTGGTCGATGCCATCGCGCACTTCCGTCACTTCCGAGAACATCACGGTGGCGCCGGCGCGCACCAGCAGGTCGGTGGCAAAGCCCACCGCCGGATTGGCGGTCACGCCCGAAAAGGCATCACTACCGCCGCACTGCACGCCCACCACCAGCTCGGAAGCAGGAACGGTCTCGCGCTGGCGCGCATTGAGCACCTTCAGGTGATGCTCCGCCGTGCGCATGATCGAATCGATCATCGAATTGAAGCCGACATGCGCGCCGTCCTGCAGGCAGACCACGTCCGGCTCGCCGGCAGCCGAATTGAGGTTGGCCGATGCAATCGGGATGCTCCCGGCCGGGAACAGGCGCGTTGGCGGCAGCTTCTCGCAGCCAAGGCTGACCACCATCACCTGGTTGCCGAAGTTGGGGTTTTTGCTGATATTGCGCAGCGTGCGGATCGGCACATCGGAGCCCGGGGCATCGATCGCCACGCCGCAGCCGTAGATGTGCTCCAGCCCTACCACGTCGTCCACATTCGGATAGCGCGGCAGCAGCTCTTCCTTGATGCGCTTGACCGCGTGATCAACCACGCCCGATACGCACTGCACGGTGGTGGTCACGGCGAGGATATTGCGCGTGCCGACCGAGCCATCCGCATTGCGGTAGCCCTGGAAGGTGTAGCCCTCCAGCGGCGGCAGGGGCGCCGGCTTGCGGGTGCCGATCGGCAGGCCATCCAGCGAACGGGCGCCCGGCATGCGCAGCACCTTCTCCGACACCCAGGAGCCGCGCGGAATTGCCTGGTTCGCGTATCCGATGGTGACGTTATAGCGCGTTACGGGATCGCCTTCGGCCAGGTCGGTCAGGGCGACTTTATGCCCTTGTGGCACGCCTTCGACCAGCGTCAGGCCGTCCGCGAATACTGAGCCGGATGGCAAGCCGCCGTCATTGACGACGATGGCGACATTGTCTGCCTCGTGCATCTTGATGTAGCGTGCGCCTGTAACAGTCATGGTTCTTGTCCTTTGGGTACTTGCATTGTTTCTTGCCTTCGTTTTCAGTATGCCACACAAAATTCTCGATTGGCTAGTCCACCTTGCATATTTGGTCTGACCAAATTAGAATGGCCTGACCAGATGACGCACTTTCACCACACTTAAAACGTCGCACCGGAGACCTATGAAGCCGACATCGTCCTTGCTGGCAGCCACCCTGGCCTGTTTGTTCGCACTCAGTCCCGCCCACGCGGAAGGCCCTTACCGCAATCCCGACAACAAGAATCCGAACGATGCAGGCGAAGGCACTTATCCGGTGCCATACAAGATGCCGACGGTCGCCGAGATCACAGGCACGCTGCAAAAGGTGCGCGGCTACATGGACAGCGTGACGCCTACCCGCATCATCAACAGGAAAACCGGCGAACCGGTCACCGACCTGAAAAACCCGGTGGCCGATGCGATTTTCGAGCCGAGCAAGGGCGACTTCGGCATCCAGGTCTATGAAATGGGGCTGGTGCATTCAGGCCTGCTGCGGTCAGCCGAGGCAACCGGCGACCGCGGCTTCGTCGCCATGACCGAGCGCCACTTCAGTTTCTTCAAAGAGACCAAGCCTTATTTCACGGCGCAGGAAAAACAGTTCAGGCTGGAGCGCGCCAACAGCTTCTCGCGCTTCCTCGACCCGCGCTCGCTCGATGATTCAGGCTCGATGTGTGCAGCCCTGATGCGCGCGCGCGCCGCCAAAGTCGGCCCCGATTTGTCCGACATGATCGCCACCTGCGGCGACTGGGTCGCCAACAAGCAGTTCCGCCTGAAAGACGGCACCCTGGCCCGCAAGCGCCCGCAGGCCGAGTCGCTGTGGGGCGACGACTTGTACATGGGCGTGCCGGCACTCGCCGAGATGGGCCGCATGACCGGCAAGCGCGCCTACTACGACGACGCCGTGAACAATGTGCTCAATATGGCGGGCTATTTGTTCAATCCGCAGGCCAACCTGTACACCCACGGCTGGCATGCGGGCATGAAGGATGCGCCGAACTTTTACTGGTCGCGCGCCAATGGCTGGGCGGTGCTGGCCATGTCCGACCTGCTGGACGTGCTGCCGCAAGACCATCCGGGCTACCCGAAAGTGCTGGCGCAACTGCGCCTGTCGCTGAAGGGCATCGCCGAACGCCAGTCCGGCAGCGGCTTATGGCACCAGATGATCGACCGTAACGATTCCTACCTGGAGACCTCGGCCTCCGCTATCTTCACCTACGTGATCGCGCATGCGGTCAACCAGGGCTGGATCTCGCCGGCACCATACGGCTCCATCGCGCAAGCCGGTTGGGCCGGCCTGCAGACCAGAGTCACCGACAAAGGCGAAGTGGAAGGTACCTGCGTCGGCACCACGCTGGCCGGCGACCAGGTCTACTACTACAACCGCCCGACCAGCAAGCACGCCCTGCATGGCTACGGGCCGATGCTGCTGGCCGGCGCCGAGATGATCAAGCTGGTCACCAATCCCAAGCTCGATATCCAGTACCGCGTGCGCACCTATCATTACCTGCCGAAAGGCGGCGAGACCGATTACCGCGAACATCATTGAGGAACAGCCATGAAGACCACCCGCATCCTTGCCGCACTGGTTGCCGCCCTTCCAGCGATTGCTGCCAGCGCAGCGGAGCGCCTGACCATCACGCTGCAGCACGACCTCGATATCGCGCGCCCGTCCGAGACCGTGACCATGCCTTGGCAGGAAGTGAACAAGGCCCTGCCGCACGCCCTGGTGCAGAAGATCGCTGTGCGCGACGCTTCCGGCCGCGTGGTGCCGCACCAGGTCACCAACGTCGCACCGCAAGCCAAAGACCCGCAGAACGTCGGCATCGCCTACGGCGAGCTGATTTTCCAGCACAGCTTCAAGGCCGGTGAAAAGACCGCCATTTACACGGTCGAAAAAATCGACAGCGTGGCGCCTGTATTCCCCGCGCAAACCTTCGCCCGCTACGTGCCGGAACGCCTGGACGATTTCGGCTGGGAGAACGACAAGATCGGCCACCGCACCTACGGTCCCGCCCTCGCCGCGCCCGCCCCGGCGGGCGTCGTGAAGGAAGTACTGGTGACGTCCGGCCTGGACCTGTGGTTCAAGCGCGTGCCCTACCCTATCGTCGACCGCTGGTACAACAAGGGCCACGACCATTACCACCATGATGAAGGCGAAGGCATGGACATGTACAACGTCGGCCGCTCGCGCGGCGCCGGCGGTACTGGCGTGTGGGATGGCGGCAAGCTGCATGTCTCCACCAACTATGCGAGCTGGAAGGTGCTGGCCAACGGGCCCGTGCGCTCGATCTTCGAGTTGTCATACGCCGCCTGGGACGCCGCCGGGCTGCCGGTCACGGAAACCAAGCGCTTCACCGTCGACGCAGGCCAGCAGCTCGACATGATCGAATCCACCTTCTCGTATGCGGGCGACAAGCCGCTGACCATTGCCGTTGGCCTGAACAAGACGCCAAGCGACAAGGGCCAGAACCCGCAGATCTCCACCAGGCGCGAAGGCAAAGTACTGCTGCAATGGGTCGAGCAAGCAAGCAACGGCGCCTTCGGCACAGCAGTCATCGTGCCGACCGCGCAAGGCTTCGCAGAAGACGCATTGAATGAACTGATCCTCGCCCCAACCACCGCAGGCAAGCCACTGCGCTACTATGCCGGCGGCGCCTGGAGCCGCGCCGGCGAGATCAGCACCCGCGAGCAATGGGAGGCCTACGTCGCCAACGCCGCCGCCCGCGCCGCCAACCCCGTGCGCACCACCCTGGCGGCAGGCAAATGACCGCCCCACGCGACACTGCCCAGCCGAGCCCGTGTCACACCCTGGGGTCACACCCCAAGTGTGACACGAGCCCAACCGCACCTGGGCGCCGCGCCTTGCTGCGCGCCGCCGCCGCTGGCGTTGCGCTGACCGCCCTGCCGCTCGCGCGGGCCGCGGCAGCCGCTGCCCGCGATCCATGGCTTCGCGCGCGCGAAATTGCCGCACGCTTTGCCACACCACTCGCCTTCCGCGAGCAGGACTTCCATGTGACGAGATATGGCGCCAAGCCTTGCAAGCTGGCCGACGTGCAAGGCCAGGTCGCCTCGCTGGTACAAGGCACGCTGCAAGCGCCGGCGAAAGGCAGCCATGACTGTTACCCCGCTATCACTGCCGCCATCGCCGCCGCACACCAGGCGGGCGGCGGCCGCGTCGTCATTCCGGAAGGCGTGTGGTACATCAAGGGCCCGCTGGTGCTGCGCTCCAACGTCCACGTGCACCTGGCAAAAGGCGCGCGCCTGGTGTTCAGCGCCAACCCGGACGATTACGCCAAATACGGCGACATCGACTGCGGCAAGAACGGCAAGCTGGTTCGCAGCCGCTGGCAAGGCAACGACTGCCTGAATTTCTCGCCCCTGGTCTACGCCCATGGCCAGAAAAACATCGCCCTCACCGGCGAAGACTGGACCTCCGTGCTGGACGGCCAGGGCGGTGTCCCCTTCGAAGACAATCCGAACGAATGCTGGTGGGACTGGAAAGGCCGCGGCAAGCCCGCACACGAGCGCACCGAAGTTGCGCCCAACCCCAACAACATCCCACTCGCCCGGCGTGCGCCAAGCATCGCCCCTGAAGAACGGGCCTTGATCGAAGGCCAAGGCAACCGCTGGCAAACCGATTCGCGCTACCTGCCCGCGCTCTCCGAAGCCGGCATCGCGGCCAACGAACGCATCTTCGGCCACGGCCACTTCCTGCGCCCCTGCATGGTCGAACTGATCGAATGCGAAAACGTCCTGCTCCAGGGCTACCACATCGTCGGCGCACCGTTCTGGGTGCACCACCCGGTCGCCAGCCGCAACGTCCATTTCAAGGACGTGAACATGGAAAGCCTGGGCCCGAACAGCGACGGCTTCGATCCCGAAGCGTGCGACGGCGTGCTGGTGGAAGGCTGCACCTTCAACAATGGCGACGACTGCATCGCCATCAAGGCCGGCAAAAACAAGGACACGCACTACGGCCCCACCCGTAATATCCTGATCCGCAACTGCGTGATGAACAGCGGCCATGGCGGTGTCACGCTGGGCAGCGAAATGGCAGGCGGCATAGAACACATCTATGCCGAACAGATCGAGTTCAAAAACCTGCACTGGGCCAGCGATGCGCTCAACACCGCGATCCGCCTGAAAACAAATATGAACCGCGGCGGCTTCCTGCGCCACCTCTACGTGCGCAATTGCACGCTGCCGAACGGGGTGCAGACCAGTCCTGGCTTCTACAAGCCGCTGCCAGGCACCGCCAGGCCATCGGGCCAGATCGCTTCCGGTGCAGGCGCGGTCATCACCATCGACTGCGATTACGCGCCGGCCGACGACGCAGTGCGCAATCGCCCGCCGCAAGTATCGGACATTGAAATCTCGGGCCTAAAAGTCAGCAACGTCGATACGCCGCAAGGCAAGGTCTCCTGCTACCAGGCCATGGTGCTGCTCGGCCCAGTCGCCAGCAGCTACAACGGCGCCGCCGGCGCGGCGATCCCGCCAATCGCGCGCGTGAAAATCCGTGACTGCGACTTCGGCACGCCACGCAATGCCGGGCAACCGTGGCTTCTGCACAACGTCCGCAGCCTGGTCCTCGACAACGTCGCCATAGGCGGCAAGCGCTATAGCGGGGAGTTTTCCGCCGACGCATGATCTGGACAGGCCAGTTTTGCAAATAAATACATTTTGGACTGACCACCTTGCAAAACATTAGCATAGAATACCGAAACCGGCCTGACCAATTACAAGAGCCGGCAGGAACAATAAAACAGGAGATGGCATGAAGTTTACGGATCAATCGGAGGCCTTGCGCAAGTTCGCGCTGCGTCTCGTCGGCACTTACTCGGTCACCGCGCTGGCCATGGGCCTCGCCCACGCGCAGGCCACCGCGCCCGCCGCGCCAGCAACAGAACCGGAAATGAAAGTAGTGGTCACCGGCCTGCGCGCAGCGCTGGAATCGGCGCTGAACAAAAAGCGCGAAGACAACGGCATTGTCGATGTCATCAAGGCCGAAGACATGGGCAAATTCCCCGACACTAACCTGGCCGAATCGCTGCAGCGCGTGCCGGGCGTGGTGATCGACCGCGACGCCGGCGAAGGCCGCAGCATCACCGTGCGCGGCCTGGGCCAGGACTTCACCCGCGTGCGCATCAACGGCCTGGAGGCACTGGCAACCACCGGCGGCACCGACAGCTCCGGCGGCACCAACCGCTCGCGCGGCTTCGACTTCAACGTGTTCGCCTCCGAGTTGTTCTCGTCGCTGACCGTGCGCAAGAGCTCTTCCGCCGACGTGGATGAAGGCTCGCTGGGCGCCACCGTCGACCTGCAAACCATGCGCCCCTTCGACCTGAAAGGTTTCAACGCCACCATCACGGCCAAGGGCAAGTACAACGACCTGTCGAAGAAGACCGATCCGCGCGTAGCCTTCCTGCTGTCGGACACCTTCGCCGACCGGACGGTGGGCGTGCTGCTGTCCGGCGCCTTCTCCAAGCGCCAGTTGCTGGAGGAAGGCTTCTCCACCGTGCGCTGGGACAACGGCCCTTCGAGCGGCGGCTGGTGCGCGCCGCAAGGCGTAGCCGCCAATCCGGCCAATTCCACCGCTGCGACCTGCGGCCCTGCTGCACAAGGCGTGCCGCGCCTGCCGGCATCGCAAGCGGCCACCGACGCCTACAACCTGGCCAGCAATGCCAGCAACTTCCATCCGCGCCTGCCGCGCTATGGCCGCCTGACCCACGACCAGGACCGCGTCGGCCTGACCGGCGCCGTGCAGTGGCGCCCGATGCAAGGCTCGCTGCTGACCTTCGACATGCTGTATGCGAAGCTCGATGCAACGCGCCAGGAGGACTTCCTGGAAGCGATTTCGTTCAGCCGCTCCGCCAGCCAGGGCGGCAAGCCGCAAACTTCGGTCGTGGAAGCGCAGTACGCACCGAACGGCAACCTGCTGTACGGTAAATTCAACGGCGTCGACATGCGCGCCGAATCGCGCTTCGACGAGCTCTCCACCACGTTCACGCAGCCAACGCTGACCCTCGACCAGCGCCTGACCGATACCCTGCAACTGCAGGCACGCATTGGGCGGGCGACTTCGAAGTTCCGCAACCCGGTACAGACCACTACCACGCTCGATGCACTGAACGTGAATGGCTACAGCATCGATTTCCGCCAGGATGACCGTCACCCGATCATCTCGCTGCCGTTCGACCCGGCAGCCGGCGGCAGCATGGGGATCATCGGCGTGCCGCAAGTTGCCAGCGGCACCCAGCCAACCACGGTGCCCAATACCACCACCAGCGAAATCCGCATCCGCCCGCAGGGCGCGACCAACCGCAACGACACTGCGACCGTGGACCTGTCCTGGGAAGCAGCTGACTCGCTGACCATCAAGGGCGGCCTGAATCGCAAAAAGTACGACTTCAATTCCTACGAGTCGCGCCGCGTGAACCAGAACGACACGATCTTCGCGCCGCCTGCGGGTTCCGGCAACCTGGCCACTACCCTGAGCGGCTTCGGCAAAGGCCAGGACCTGCCGGCTGGTACTTACACCACCTGGCTGATCCCGGACCTGAACGCCATCGCCAAGGCCTACGACATTTACTGCAACTGCATCAAGAGCGGTCCTGCCGGCGGCCCGGGTGACTTTACACTGTCCTCCGTCACCAACGGTAATGCCCGCGGCAACAACCGTTCGGTATCCGAGGAAGACAAGGGTTTCTACCTGATGGGCGAATTCAAGACGGAGCTGGGCAGCATTCCGCTACGCGGCAATTTCGGCACGCGCTACGTCAAGACCGAGCTTTCCGCTACCGGCTACCAGGCTGCAGGCGGCGGCACCGCTGTTACCGTCAACAACGAGTACTCGGACACGCTGCCATCGCTGAACATCGCGGCAACGCTGACACCGGACCTGATCGCCCGCTTCGCCGCGGCCAAAGTGATGACGCGCCCGCAGCTCAATAACCTGTCGCCGGGCGGCACCATCGCCACCACCGGCACGCCAAGCATCACCACCGGCAACCCGCTGCTGAAGCCCTTCCGCGCCAAGACTTTCGACACCAGCCTCGAATACTACTTCGGCAAGAACGCCTTTGTCGGCCTGGGCCTGTTCCAGAAGAACATCAGCACCTACATCCAGTCGCTGCGCACCAATATGGCGTACAAGGACACCGGGCTGCCGATGTCGCTGCTGCCGGCCAACTTCACCGGCGAGGAAATGTTCCAGGTGACGGCGCCGATCAACACCGATGGCGGCAAGCTGAAAGGCTTCGAGCTGAATTACCAGCAGCCGTTCACCTTCCTGCCGGCATGGGGCAAGGATTTCGGCGCGCTGCTGAACTACACCCACGTGAAGTCGAAGATCGAGTACGTGGTTTCGCCAACCAGCGACACACGCATCACCGACGACTTGCTGAACCTTTCGCCGCGCTCCTGGAATGCCACGCTGTACTACGACAACGGCAAGCTCAGTGCCCGCGTCTCGGCTTCTTCCCGTTCTTCCTTCGTGACCCGCGTGCCCGGCCAGAACAACAACGACGTGGAAGGCAAGAACAAGTCTCTGAACGTGGACCTGTCCCTGTCGTACAAAGTCAACGACAAGCTGGAACTCACGCTGGAAGGCGTGAACCTGACCAACGAGGAAAACGACCAGTTCGTGAGCCGGGCCCGCAACAGCGTGGTGGTGAACAACGTGACCGGCCGCGAATTCCTGGCCGGCCTGCGCTACAAGTTTTAAGGTGTTTCAAAGGCGTCTCTCCGCCTCTACTTTCGGCCCCGCCTGGCGCGGGGCCTTTTTTTTGGGGTCAGGTCTGTCATGCGGACATTTTGCGCGCAAAATGTTCTCATGTCAGACCTGCCCCCCGAATTTGGAGATGCAATGGCTAGCGAAATGCAACTTAGTGAGGTTCCCGGCGAGAGCCCGCATTTCGTGCGCTCGGTCACGGAGATGGGCGATACGCGCGACGTCATCGCCAGTGAAGATATTTACGCCAGCAATGGCACCAAGCTGCTGGCCAAAGGCGCCCGCATCGACAGCAAGCAGTTCGAAAAACTCACCCGCTACAAGCTCTCTGCCCCGCTCGACCAGGTCCTGTCTTCCGACAAGGCCGTCGACGCAGCCACGCTGGCGATTGAATTCGACCGCATCCTCGAACACGACGCGAGCTATCGTCAACTGCTCTCGCGCGCCGGCGATCCGCGCCAGCTGAAGCACTGCACCGCCAACCTGCGCCTGCACTCGACCATCGAGCTGCGCCTGACCGTCATGGCGGACAAGCATCCCGAAATGTTCGACCATACCCTGCGCAGCGCAATCATCGCCTTCGCCTGCGCCCAGCGCATGGGCATTCCAGGCGCAGAATTGCCCGCCGTGCTGCTGGCCGCCTTGTGCCACGACTTCGGCGAAATGCATACCGACCCGCGCATCCTCGACCAGTCGCACCACGTCACAGCGGAAGAACGCCGCTTCGTCCACGTGCATCCCGTGACCGGCTACGTGCTGCTGAAAGACCTGCCTGGCTTTCCTCCCGCTGCCAGCAAGGCGGTGCTGCAGCACCATGAACGCCTGGATGGCAGCGGCTACCCGCATGCCCTGCACGGCGCGCAGATCGACCGGCTGGCGCGCATCATTGCCGCTGCCGACGTGACCGAAACCGTGCTGCGCCGCCTGGATATGCAACGACTGGAAATCCTGTACCGGATCAACAAGCCGCGTTTCGATGGCGATGTCCTGGCCATCCTGCGCGACCTCCTGCAACCGCACGCCAGCCTGCCGGCCGACGCAGGTCCTGCCGCCGATCCGGCTGAACGCCTCAATCATCTGTCGGAATTGCTGCAGGCATGGTTCGAGCTCAGGGCAATGCTGGTGCAGCGCCCAGCCGCCGATGCCCCGGGCTCGCCAATGGCCTTCCTGTTCGACCGCATGGCATCGATCCGCTCGCTGGTTCTGCAAGCCGGCTTCAACCCGGACGACATGACCAGCATGCTGGCCATGGTGCAGGACGATCCCGTGGTGCTCGCCGAATTGCGCGCCATGCTCGATGAGATGGACTGGCTGCTGGCCGACCTGGCCAACGAAATCGATCGCCGCTCTCCGGAACTGGACGGCCTGTCGCAGGGCGCGCTGAAGGACCTGATGCAACACCTGCGTCCCGAAGTTCATTAACATAGCGGTTGCAAATGCTTACACCGATTACATGGCACGCTATTTTTCCCCTGATCCGCCAGCCATATACTGCAGCCACGCGACTTGCGGAAACCAACACATGAAAGGGTACGCCATGAAAACCACCAAGCTGTTCACCGCCGTCCTGGTATCGGCCTTCGTTTTGCCAGCCTTCGCCCAATCCACCCCGAACCTGGACAAGCGCGAGGACCGCCAGCAAGCCCGCATCGCCCAAGGCATCGAATCGGGCCAGTTGACCGCCAAGGAAGCGCAGCACCTGGAAGCACGTGAAGCCAAGCTGGCCAACGACGAAGCAATGGCCAAGGCCGACGGCAAAGTCACACGCAAGGAACGCCGCAAGCTGCAGCGCGAAGCTGACCGCGACAGCGCCGCCATCCACCACCAGAAGCACGACAAGCAAACCCGCTGATCGCAATGCCAGTACGCTATGACGCCATCGTTGTCGGCAGCGGCCCCGGTGGCGCCAGCGTTGCGCACACGCTTGCGAGGCATGGACAGCGCGTACTGGTACTGGAACTGGGCAGCGGCGCCCCGTTGCGCGGCACGCTGGCCCAGATGGCCGGCATCGGTGCCATTCCCGGCAAGGGCGCCTTCTTCCACCGCGATGCATCGCTGCTGGTGCGCGGGCTGGCGACCGGCGGCAGCTCTACCCTGAATTTCGCCACCGCGGCAGCGCCGCCGCTGGAGCGCTTTGCGGCGCTGGGCATCGACCTGGCGCCTTCGCTCGCCGAATGCCGCGCCGAACTCCCGATTGGCCAGTTGCCCGATGAACTGCTCGGCCCCATGGCGCAACGCATCATGCAGGCCGCCCTGTCCTCCGGCCTGCCCTGGCAAAAGCTCGACAAGATGATCCGCCCCGCCATCTGCCGCACCGGCTGCTGGCGATGCGTCTACGGCTGCCCCTATGGCGCCAAGTGGACCGCGCGCGACCTGCTCGATGAAGCACGCCTGCGCGGCGCGCATATCCTGGACAAGGCGCAGGCCAGGCGCGTGCTGCTCAGCCAGGGCCGCGCGGCAGGCGTCGAATACACGCGCGATGGTGCGGTCCACGAGGCCCACGCCAGCGTGGTGATTTTGGCCGGAGGCGGCATCGGCAGCCCTCGCCTGCTGCATGCTTCCGGCCTGGCGCCGCGCAGCCTGCCCTTCATCAGCGATCCCGTGGTGGCCGTGATGGGTGCGGTCGACGATATCGACGGCGGCGCCGAAGTGCCGATGGCCGCTGGCATGGCGCTGCCGGAGGAAGGCCTGTCGTTCGCCGACCTGGCCTTGCCCAAGCCGATGTACCAGGCCTTCGCACTGCAGGTCGGCCGCATCGACCGCCTGTTCGCGCACCGCCGCACCCTCAGCATCATGGTCAAGATCCGCGACCTGGCCGGCGGCGGCATCGGCCCGCACTGGGTCGACAAGACGCTGCAGCCGCCCGACCGCGAACGCTTCCGCCGCGGCACTGCGCTGGCGCGGCGCATCCTGTCCCAGGCCGGCGCGCGCCATGTATTCCAGAGCTGGCATTTCGCCGCCCATCCGGGCGGTGCGCTGGCCGTTGGCGGCGGCGGCCCGGCCGCCGTGGACAGCGATTTGCGCACCTCGATCCGGGGTCTCTACGTCTGTGATGCCTCCGTCCTGCCTGCCCCCTGGGGCCTGCCGCCCACCCTCACGCTGCTTGCATTAGGCAAGCGGCTGGGGCGCCGACTACAGGAATTTCTGTAGTCAAAATACTTCACTTTAATCACAAATTCTGCTGCGTTTACGCCACATGACAAGCGTGCGCGTAGTCAAACTACTCCATACTTTGTCCACCAAAACAAAGAAAGGAAGGACTATGGAGACTCAACGTAACACCCTGATTGGCGCGATCCTGGCCGCTTTCGCTTTCACCGCACAGGCCGCGCCCGACACTTCGGTCGGCAACAAGCAGGGCTTCAACACGGACGTGATCTACCAGATCGTGACCGACCGCCTGTCGGACGGCAACAGCGCAAACAATCCCACCGGCAGCGCCTTCAGTTCGGGCTGCACGCAGAAAAAACTGTTTTGCGGCGGCGACTGGAAAGGCATCCAGAACAAGATCGAAGACGGCTACCTGACCGGCATGGGCATCACCGCCATCTGGATTTCGCAGCCAGTGGAAAACATCACCGCGGTGCTGAACTACTCCGGCACCAACAGCACCGCCTACCACGGCTACTGGGCACGCGACTTCAAGCGCGCCAACCCGGCCTTCGGCACCATGACCGACTTCACCAACATGATCAACGCGGCCCATGCCCGCAACATCAAGGTGATCATCGACTTCGCCCCCAACCACACCTCGCCTGCTTCGGCCACCGACACCACCTTCGGCGAGAACGGCAAGCTGTATGACAACGGCGCGCTGCTGGCAGGCTACGGCTCCGACCCGAACGGCTACTTCCACCACAATGGCGGCACCGACTTTTCTACGCTGGAAAGCGGCATTTACCGCAACCTGTTCGACCTGGCGGACCTGAACCACAACAACGCCACCGTGGACAGCTACATGAAGGCCGCTATCAAAGTGTGGCTGGACCTGGGCATCGACGGCATCCGCATGGACGCGGTCAAGCACATGCCGTTCGGCTGGCAAAAGAGCCTGATGTCCTATATCCACGGCTACAAGCCGGTGTTCACCTTTGGCGAGTGGTACCTCAGCGAGAACGAGGTCGATCCAGCCAACCACTACTTCGCCAACCGCAGCGGCATGAGCCTGCTGGACTTCCAGTTTGCCCAAAAGGTGCGCCAGGTGTTCAAGGATGGCACGGCGGCCATGACTTCGCTGAACCAGATGGTGAGCGATACTGCCAGCCAGTACTCCCACGTGGGCGACCAGGTCACCTTCATCGATAACCACGACATGCCACGCTTCCAGGTGGCTGGCGCCAGCGGCCGCAAGCTGGAACAGGCGCTGGCCTTTACCCTCACCTCGCGCGGCGTGCCGGCCATCTACTACGGCACCGAACAGTACATGCAGGGCACCGGCGATCCGGATAATCGCGCGATGATGGCCTCCTTCGCCACCACCACGCCGGCGTATGGCCTGGTAAAACGCCTGGCGCCGCTGCGCAAGTCCAACCCGGCCATCGCCTACGGCAGCACGCAGCAGCGCTGGGTCAACAACGATGTGCTGATCTTTGAACGCAACTTCGGCAACAACGTGGCCGTGGTGGCGATCAACCGCAACCTGTCCACTGCGACCTCGATCAGCGGCTTTATCGCCGGCCTGCCGGCGGGCAGCTATACCGACGTGCTGAGTGGCCTTGGCTTCAACGGCAACAACATCACGGTTGGCGCTAACGGTGCGGTCAGCAACTTCACCCTGGCTGCCGGCGCCATCGCTGTGTGGCAATACACGGCCACGGTCGCGGCGCCAAAACTGGGCCACGTGGGACCGAATATGTCAATGCCCGGCAAGACCATCACCATCGACGGCCGCGGCTTCGGCGCCACCAAGGGCACGGTGAAATTCGGCAGCACGGTCGTCAGCGGCGCCAACATCCTGTCCTGGGAAGACACACAGGTCAAGGTACTGGTACCGAGCGTGGCGGCCGGCATGACTGGCGTCAGCGTCGTTACGGCCGGCGCCGTGACCAGCGATAGCTGGGACAACTTCGAAATCCTCAGCGGCCCGCAGGTGACGGTGCGCTTCGTCGTGGGCAACGCTACCACGGTATCGGGCGAAAACGTCTACCTGACCGGGGATAAGTTCGAACTTACCAACTGGAGCGCGACCGCGCCGCTTGGCCCGCTGTTCAACCAGGTGATGTACAGCTATCCGAACTGGTACACCGATGTCAGCGTCCCGGCCGGCACCACCGTCAGCTACAAGTTCCTGAAGAAGAGCGCCAATCCTACAGTGTGGGAAGGCGGCAGCAACCACACATTCACGACGCCGGCCAGCGGCACGGCAACGGTGAACGTGAACTGGCAGCCGTGAATCAGGGCTTCAGCTTCCAGATCGTGCGCTGAGTAGCGACGTATAGCGCGCCCTTCCTGTCTACAGCAAGGGCGCGCAGTTTTCCCGCATCTGCGGGCAAGCCTTTTCCTTCGGTGCTGACTTCCCCGTTGGCCGATATCTTGCGCAACACCCCGTCGTCAATCAGGTAGATATTGTTGCCCGCGTCTGCCGCCGCATGGGTAATGTTCTGGAAGCGCGCCAGCAACCCCGCGCCATCGCCGCTGCCTTTGCGTTCGCGGCTGCCGGCCGCCAGCCATTGGTAGCCGTCGGCGCCGGCACGATTCACATAATGCCCGTGCAGCAGGAATACATCATCGCTTGGAGCGACCAGCACGTCGCCGCAGCCTTCAGCCCCCTGCAGTTCAATCTTGCGCGCCACACCGCGCGGGCGGATGCGCCACAGCACATTGTCGGCGCAATACCATGCCTGGCCCGTCGCATCCGCCGCGATGCGGTGCTGGCCCAGGCCAGGCAGCATGAAGGGTTCCGCGTCCTGCGCAACATAAGCCCAGATCCGCTTCAGCGCGGGCACGAAGCCGGTCTGCTCCGGCGTCAGCCCCGGCGGGCCGCTGACCAGGGAAATCATGCCTTCCGTGCTGATGCCCGCCAGTCCGCCATTGGCGGTAACGAATACGCCTGTGCTGGGGCGTGCAACCATCGAACCATGCAAATCCACCTGGGCTGCCGTCTGCGGGTCGCGCAGCTTGCGGAAACTGCCCGCTTCCAGCAAGGTACGCACCACGCCTTCCTTGTCGATGCGCCGCAGCTGGTCGCCGTCCAGCACATACAGCCCGCCATCGCGTCCAACCGCAAGCTGGGTAATATCGCTGAAGCGCGCCTGGGCTGCCGGTCCATCGCGGTTCAACGAGGCAGCGTATTGCAGGGAGAAGGCTTGCGGCTTGCCGCTGGCATCCCAGCGCATTGCTGCCTGGCGTTCGGCCAGCAGCACATGCAGGGCGCCCTCGCGGTCGCGTGCAACGCCAGACAGTTCGCCGGTAACGTCGCCCGCACCCAGCAGGGGAACGATCATGCCATCATGCTCAATGCGATAGATGGTTCCAGTAGCAGGCGAGGTCGCCAACAGGCGGCCTTGGGAATCGGCGGCCATCTGCCCGGCAGGTGTCGTGCGCGCCTTGGCAACCGTCGGCATGCTCGGTGCGAGGTAGCGGCGCAAGCACTTGCCGCGCTGGCACTCCTCCGCAGCTCGCGCGATCGCACTGGCGGCGCGCTCGGTGGCGCCGCCGGGCTGCGGCCCGGCCTGCCCCGGTGCCGGCGCTGCGTTTGCTTGCGGGTCAAGCGCTTGCCATTGACCGCTCGCGTCAACACGCAGCGCACTGGATGCGTCAGACAACACAACTCCGCCGCGTGCATCGAGCGCTATGCCTTGCGGTTGCATCGGCAATCCCTGGAGCACGGTGCTGACCACGCCATCTGCCGAAATCCGCCGTAGCGCACTATTGCCGGCATCGGCCACCAGAAGCCCGCCAGCCGCGTCGAGCGCCAACCCGGCAGGCTGGTCGAAGCGCGCTGCTATGCCTTTGCCGTCATTGCGTCCCGCGGTACCGGCCTGCCCTGCCACCGTCCGCACGTCGCCCGCCGGCGAAATCGCCTTCACCGCATGGTTGCCGGCATCGGCAACGTAGACGGTGCCATCCTGGGCCACCGCGAGACCGGCCGGCGCGATGAAGCGCCCCGGCAAGGACACGAGCCGGCCATCCGGCTTTAACGCCCGTACGGACGCGCCATCGGTGAAGTAAATGGCGTCGTCGCGACCTACCGCGATGCCGCGCGGAGCTTCCAGCCGCTCACTGTGCAAGGCGACCGGGGCACCGGCAATCAGCTCCCATTTGGCAGCAAAGGCGGCATGGGACAGCAGCAGTGCGGCTGCCGCAGCAATCAAACTTTTCTTATTCATCCAGCGGGCGGGAAGTGGGAAGGCGCCACAGATACACTGTTACACCGCAGGCAACGAGGAACAGCATGACTTTCAACGACAGGAAAGGCACCCTGTACATCGAATAGGACATCGAGGGCCACATCATTACCATAGCCAGGATCTTGCCGCGCAGCGGGATCCCGCGCCCATCCTCATAGTCGCGCAGGTAGCGGCCAAAGCGGCCGTGGTTGCGCAGCCAGTTATGCAGCTTGTCCGAACTGCGCGCGAAGCAGGCCGACGCCAGCAACAGGAAGGGCGTGGTGGGCAGCAGCGGCAGGAACACGCCCAGGACCGCAAGGACCATGAACAGGCAGCCGAAAGTGACCAGGACGATTTTCATCGCCCCATTATAGCGGCGGGCAGGCCCTCGTATGAGCGTGATGCACTTCGCGGCAGTCGGCCGGGTCTCCGGTATCGAAACTGGCTTTCGGATAGGCGCAGAACAGCGGGAAGGACTCGCGCTGGCACAATTGGGTCCACATGTGCTCCAGCCGCATGGTGGCGCGATACAGTTTTTCGTCCCACAGCAAGGCCACCATCTCGCCGAAAGCGCGCACCGTCGGGTGCTTTTCGCGCGCCTTGGCAAGCAGTTCTTCAATCATTGCATTGAAACGCGATTCGGCCGGCCAGCCATCGAACATGAAGCGCGCCAGGCAGGTGCGGGCATCGCGCACGATGAGCTGCCCGCTCGACGCCGCGGCGGCAACGCTGATGCCATTGCGTTCCAGCCGGCCGGCCAAAGCGGCCCGGTGTTCCGGCGTGGCGATGACGATGATGGCCTCATTCTTGCGGAATCCCTCTGCCACAAAAGCTTCCAGCGTATCGAGGAACGAGTCTTCGTTTTCATATATCTGGACTACGTGGTCGCAGTGCGAAATGTGCTGCCAGAATTCCTCTATCGCTTCTTGTTGTTGCGTCGACTGCATTCTGCTGGCTCCTGAACTAAAGCAACCAAGAGTAGCAGATCGAGATAACCAAAAGATGCGCGCTTTGTCACATGCTGCGGCCATGCAGGTGTACCGCCAGCCATAGGGCGCCATCCGAGACCTGCCGCACCGTATGGGGCGTGCGCGCTGGCAGGAACAGGTAGTCCCCGGCCCTCAACGGCACCTTCCGGCCCGCGACGTCCAGGGTGGCCTCGCCGGTCAGCAGGACGACCCATTCGTCCTGCTCTTGCACGTATTCCTGCGATTCGATCTTCGACGTGCTGACGATGCGCTCGATCACCAGTCCCTGGTGCGACAGCAGCGTGTCGAAGCGTTCACCCGTTGCGGGCGGCAGTGCATCCTCGTACAGATTTCCCATTTCCTTTTCCCTGGTCAGTGCGTGCCATCATGGCAGGTGTAGCATACACCTCGCCCTGGGCGTCGATCAGCATGGCTTCTTTCAGGTCGAGACGTTGCGCCATGTCGCACCAGCCCTGCGGGCCGACCACGAACAGCGGCTTGGAATTGCCGTCCGAGCGTAGCCCGGCATCGGCGCCACCGGAAGTAATGATGGTCACGGAAGCCACCAGGTCCACCGTCTGGCCGGTGCGCGCATCAATGATATGGGCGTGGCGCTTGCCTTCTTTCATGAAGTAGCGCTCATAGTCGCCACTGGTGCCAATCGCCTCATTGTCGTGCAAGGCCACACGCGCCGCCATTTGCGGCCCGCGCGGATTGCGGATGCCGACCATCCACGGCCGGGAACCAGGCTGGCCAAGCGCGATCGCATTGCCGCCGACATTGACCAGTGCCGCCTTGACGTGGGCCTGCCGCAAGACCTGCGCCGCACGATCCAATGCATAGCCCTTGGCGTAGCCGCCCAGGTCCAGCATCACGGTGCGGTTGCTGCTGGTTATGCGATTGCCGTCGAAATGCAAATCCGCCATGCGCGGGTTGGCCTTCACCAGGCTGGCGATTTCTGCCGCCGACGGGCCGCTGGACGTGATGTCGTTTTTCTGGAAACCCCACAGCCGGATCAGTCGCCCGATGGCGGGGTTGAAAGTATCGCCGGAGCGCGCCGACAACTCGGCGGCGGAGCGCAGCAGCCCCACCATTTCCTCGTCTGCTTCAAATGGCTCGCCGCGGGCGATAGCGTCGTTCAGCGCCGTCAGCTGGCTTGGCTGCCAGGCGTGGTACTTGTGGTGAAGGCGGTCGAACTCGCGCAGCACGGCGGCGCCCTGCTCGCGCGCCTCGGCCTCGGAAGGCCCGTAAATGCTGACCTCCACCTGCGTGCCGAACACGTGGCCCTGCACATGGTGTACTTCATCCCTGGCCGTGCATGCCGCCAGCAAAGGCAGCAGCACGACGCAAGCCAACAGCCGCCGGCGCTGCATCATCAACTCTTGGCCATGAAGTCGATGGCGGCCTTCACCTCATCGTCTTTCAGGCCAGGATTGCCGCCCTTTGGGGGCATCATCTTGAAGCCGTTCAGGCCGTGGGTGTACAGCACTTCCTTGCCCTGCTTGACGCGCGGGCCCCAGGCGGCTTTATCGCCGACCTTGGGTGCGCCCAGCACGCCGGCAGCGTGGCAGGAGGCGCAGTTAGCGGAGTAAATCTTTTCGCCGTTGACGCCGGCGCCCTTGGCGGGTGCGGCAGCCATAACCGCAGGCGCCAGAACGGCGGCAGCGATAGCGACGGTCAACTTGGTAAATGTGTTCATGCTTGTCTTCCTCTTGGTTGGTGGGTTAAGAAATACTCAGCGCATGGAATCGTCATGCGCTTCGTGCGCCGGCTTGGTGCCCAGCTTGAGCACATCCGGCTTGATCTGGTTGTAATCAAGGACGCGGCCGCCCTCGCGCGCGGCAAAGGCTTGCGCGCTTTCCCTGAGGGCGAAGGTACCGATGGTTGGCCCCATGGCGCCTTGCGCGCGGCTGTCTATTACGTAGAATGCATTGCGGGCGTCGATCCAATGGCCGCGCGGCCTATTCCAGTCGGCCTTGCCCATGTCCTGCACATAGCTGGCGCCGATGCCGTGCTGGCCGTCTTCGCTGAACAGGACCTCGAACAATTCCGACAAGCTGCAGAAGAAATCGATACGGCCGCCCTTGAACACGATTTGGGCCTTGGGACCGGGATAATCCTTGAGGCTCATGCCATCCAGTGCACAGACCGCATCGTCTGCCGGCTCCCCTGCCGCCAGCGAGTGCACGGCCTCGCCACAAGCGGCCAGCAGCAGCAACGCGGCGACGGCGGCGATGCGTTTGAATCTCATTTGAACCTCCAGCTGGCAATGGCAAAGGGAATGGCGATCCAGGCCAGCATTACGCCGGCCAGCAGGCCAGGATTGGTCAGGTGCTCCGGCATCACGGTGGCCAGGCCGTAAAGTCCCTGCACCTGCTCGGAACTGAAAATGTTCAGCAGGCGGAAAACGTCGGCGGGATTCAGCATCAGCAAGGCGCCGAACAGGCTGCTGTCCAGGGCGCCCTGCGACAGGACCAGGACGCCCATCAGCACCATGTCGAACACCAGCACGAACAGGAACCACAGGCCGATCGCCAGGCCGCTGGCGCGGATGCGGTTGTGCGCCAGCACCGACAGGCAAAGCGACATGCTGAGGAAAGCCAGTCCCAGAAGGATGGCGCTGCCGGCAAAGCCGAAGAAATGCATGGCGTCGCGCACATCCAGCTGGCTGGAGAGCGCCAGCAAGGCCACGCCAAAGCCCAGCGCAGTCGATGCAGCCAATGCCGCTGCCAGCCCGGCGAACTTGCCGAGCAGCAGTTCAAAGCGCGTGATGGGCAGCGACAGCAGCAATTCCAGCGAACCGCGTTCGCGCTCGCCGACGATCGCGTCGTAGCCAAGCAGCAGTGCAATCAGCGGCACCAGGTAAGTGACAAGGCTGGACAGGCTGACGATGGTGACGTCGATGCCGCGATAGCCCACGCTGCCCTGCTGCGCCATGCCGAACCAGGCAATCGCCAGCGCAAAAAGGGCAAACACCAGCGCCACCGCCAGCACCCAGCGGTTGCGCAGGCGGTCGCGGAATTCGCGCGACGCGATGGTGGCCGCCGCCGACCAGTCAAGCCGCGCGCGCATGACGGCCTCCCATGCCAAAGAACAGGTCTTCCAGCGACGGTTCGTGGATGGCCACGTCATCGATGGAGTCGCTGAGCGTGGAGATAAGCTGCAGCATCTGGATTTTCTGCCGCGGTGCGCAGGGAACGCGGATGCAATCGCGCTCGACCCGCAGTTCGTGGCCACGCAGCGCTGCTATCACGCGGCCGGTTCCGCCTGCCCGCGCCACCAGCCGGATCTCCGCCGGCATGGCCGCGCCAGCGCGCAACTGCGCCAGCGTACCTTGCGCCGCAATGCGGCCGCCGCTCAGGATCACCAGCTCGTCGACCCGCTCCTGAATCTCAGCGAGGATGTGCGAGGTAATGACGATGGTTGCACCCTCCTCGCGAAGCTGGTGCAGGATGCGGTAGAAGTCGTGAATGCCGTCCGGATCAAGGCCATTGGTCGGTTCGTCCAGGAACACCAGTTCCGGAGCGCCAAGCAGCAATTGTGCGAAGCCCAGGCGCTGACGCATGCCTTTGGAATACCCGCTGACGCGGCGGTCTGCTGCCGCAGACAGGCCAACCCGCTCCAGCACATTGCCGCAGGCACTGCGCGCGACTTTCTTCAAATCGGCGAACAGATGCAGCAATTCCATCCCGGTCAGGTTGTCATAGGCGACGAAGCTTTCCGGCAGGTAGCCGATGCGCCGCCGCACGTCGCGGAAGGCGCCGTCATTGGTCCGCACACCGCAGATGCGGACGTCACCGGAAGTTGGCTCCAGCAAGCCAAGCATCATCTTGAACAAAGTGCTTTTGCCGGCGCCGTTATGCCCGATCAGGCCCACCATGCGGCCGCGCCCCACGGCCAGGTCGACGCCATCGACCGCCTGCAGCGCCCCATAGCGCTTGCCCACGGCACGCAAGTCAATCAGCTTGTCGTCCATGCCATTTTCTCCAATCAGTGTTCCAGGGCTGCATGCGGGCGTGCTTGTCGATCACGCTCGGTGCGCGCAGCAATGGGAATTGCCGCGACACGAAGCGCAGCGTTTGAACGGCGGGGCTGCTAAGCAGGAGCTTGAGCAACGGGTACTGCCAATGCAGCCGGTCAACCACGTCGTTGGCCTGGTACAGCACGTCGCCATTACCGTCGTTGTCCTGGTCCCAGCCGCTGTAATTGCTCCAGTAGTTACCCTTGCTGCGGCCCCATTCAACGTCTTTCGATGCCACGAATTTGACCTGTTCCGCGTTGTGGATAAAGTCGTTTCCATCCACAGCGTTATTGCTCGAACCGGCCGTCAGGTGCACCCCGGTGCGGTTGCCGATCACCAGGTTGCCGCGCAGGGTATTGAACTCGGCGTCATAAATGAAGAAGCCGCGTCCATTCCCGGCCACGATATTGTTTTCAATGACGGAGTCCTGGATCGTGCGCAGCATGATGCCGTGGTCCTCGTTGCCCCAGGCGACGTTGTTGCGCACCGTGAGGTTGCGCACTTCCATCAGCGCCAGCCCGCCGCGGCTCTGGTACACCGAGTTGCCTTCCCACGTGCTGTTGTGGGTGTTCATATAGTGCGTGCCGTAGCGCACGTGATGCACGGTGTTGCCGCGGAACGTGGCGCGGCGCGAGTAGTCGACGTATATTCCGTCGCGCACATAACTGATCGTGTTGTCGATGACCTGCGTGTCGTCCGTGTTGTAGACCTGGATGCCGTTGCCGCGCATTTGCGACATCAGGTCGCGGCGGCCGGTAATCAGGTTGCCTTGCAAGACTGCGTTGCGCGATTGCTCCAGCCAGATGCCAAACAGGTTGGTGACCAGGTCGCAATTGGCGATGACGATACGGTCGGAGCCGGGCATCACGTAGATACCTGCATTCTGCGATCCAAGGTCGATTCCGCTGTCGCGCACGATCAGGCCGCGGATTGATACGTCAGCCGACTTGACGCGAATGACGTCGCCTTCGTAACCGGCGGCGATGGTCGGCTTGCCCATGCCCTCCAGGTGCAAGGGCTTGTCGATCAGGATTCGTTCTTTGTACGTGCCAGCCATGACCTGGATGGTGTCGCCGGCATGTGCCTTGCCGACCGCAGCCGCGATCGACTCGCCGGCACGAACCTGCAGCACGGCCGCGTGTGCGCCTGCCGGGCCAAGGGCCAGCATCGCGCTGAACGTTGCGGCCGGAAAAGCCGCGCAAACCCTGAGAACACTCATGGTTTTACCCTGCCTTCCTTTTCAGCTCACTGCGAACCGCATCCAGCGAAATGAAGTAGCCGCGTTCGTCGATAGGCGTCAGCGGCTGGCCGTTCTTCTCGCGCGTCTTGCGCTCCCTGGCCAGCGGCGGGCAGGCATGGTCGTCGTAGTACATCACCATGCAGTCCAGGCACAACAGGCATTCCTTCTGGTCGATGCGGCCCTGCGCATCGATGGCGTGCGAGCCGCAACCTTTGGCGCAGGCGGTGCAGGTCACGCACTCCTGCTTGCGCTTCAAGCCAAACAGACGGAAGAAGCTCGGCACCGCCAGGCCAGCGCCCAGTGGGCAAATGTACTTGCAGTATGGCCGCTCGCTCAGGATGGAAATGCCGAGGATGACCGCGACGAAGGTTGCGAAGGGCCAGCCGCGATTCAGCACGCCCACCAGGAAGGTGGTCTTGAACGGCTCGATCTCCGCCAGGTGCTCGGCCAGCTCCATCGAGTAGAAGGACACCCCGACCAGCACCGCAAACACGCCATATTTCACCCATTTCAGCTTGTCATGCACGCGCTTCGGCAGCAATCCCTGGAAGCGCCCCAGTCCAAGCAGCGTGCCAAGCTTGTACGCCAGGTGCTGCAGCGAACCGAATGGGCATAGCCAGCCGCAAAACAAGCCACGCCCCCACAGCACCACGGTGAGCACCATGAACCACCAGAAGATGAAGATGAACGGGTCGGACAGGAACAGTTCCCACTTCCACTGGTAGATCAGGGAATGGACCCAGGTCATCACTTGCGTGATCGAAGGCTGCGCCTTCAGGTACAGGCCAAAGAAGCCGACTGCGATCACCCACAGGATGGTGCGGGGAATGCTGATCAGCGGCTTGCTCTTTCGATTGGACGCGCGCACCAGGCGGTCGCGCTGCGAATACAGCGCGGCAGTCGCCAGCAGCACCAGCACGAACACGGCGATTTCGCCCTTGCGTGCCAGCCAGGCCGACTTCCATGCCGGTACCGGACGCTCGACTTTCGGGCGTCCGCCTTCGAGATAGCGCGCCGGAGTCCAGTATTCTTCATCGAAGTGGGCGAATACCTTGGCGTGGGTCTGCATGTCCAGCTTATTTGCCAGCAGGCTCAGTTGCCATGGCCACGCAGGGTTGAAATTTGCGGAACGGACGATGAAGATGGCCGATTCCTTGTATTCCGGCGCATCGGCCGGCTCCAGGTGGTACAGGTTCAGGTAATCGGTATCGCGGAAGGTAAAGCGGTCCGTATCCTGGCGCACCTGGATGCGGTCATAAATGCCGCCGCGCACAAAGCCCGACCCCTTGAACGATTCCAGGCCGGTGCCAATGATGAATATCGCGTGTTCGCCTTCCTTCAGGTCCTGCATCAGGCGCTGGTAATTGCGTTCGCCGAGCAGGCTGATACCAACGGTCGGCACGTTCAGGTAGCCGAAATGCAGGTCCATATAGGGCTTGCCGCCCGAGGGCAAGCCAACATCCGCGCTTTCCACCCGCAGGTGCCGGACCGCGCCCTCCTTGACGAGCGCGGCCCAGTCCAGGCGTTCGCGCAGCGGCGTGAAATGGGCGCGCGGTTTGACCATCCCCTTGAAGATGCCCACCTGCTTGCCAATCTCGTACGCGCTTTGCGCAATGGTCTGGTTCTCGGCTATGGCAGTAACGGTGGCCCCGCTGATCGCATCAAGATCACCACCATCACGTCCAAGACCGAGTTCCAGCTTGGCGTCGCCGGGCTTGCCCAGGTACTGGCGGACGAACTTCGTCAGCACAGTTTCGGGAATGCCCGCCAACAAAATCGGTTCGGAGTGCTTCAAAATGCGCACCCCGGTAATCAGACCTTTGGCATCCATGCCGATCAGCGTGACAACCGGCTTGCCGGAGTAAGCCGGAATGTCCACCACGTCGGTGGACAGGAACACATAGCCCACCACTTTCTGCTTCCCCTGCTCCAGCGCGTAGCCTTCGACGTAGGCTGGCGCGCCTTTGCGCCTGGAAAATGCCGTCGCAGCAGGCAGCACATCGCTGCATGGCGCTTCGGCACACAGATCGGGACCACCCATCAACCCCGCGGACAGCACGGTGTCGTACATCGAAGTGGCCGAGGCAGGCGCTGCGCACACCATCGCGAACAGCGCCGCCCAAAGCAGGGAAATCAGTCGATACAGCATGGATAAACCACCCTCGCGGGCTTAAGCCTCCACCAGGAAGCGGCTGCGCATTTCCAGGTGCAGCGCGTGGCAGAAGTGGGTGCAATACATCCAGAACGCACCGGCATGGTCAGCCTTGAAGGTGACCGACTTGGTCTCCTGCGGGTTGACGATGAAGTTGATGTTGTAGGTCGGGATCGCGCAACCGTGGGTCAGGTCTTCCACCTTGTCGTGGTTGGTCAGCGTGATCGTCACCTCGTCACCCTTCTTCACCTTGATGACCGGCATGCTGAAGGCTGGCGCCTGCGACATCAGGCGCACGTGCACCTTGTTGCCGTTACGCGTAATGCCCGCGTTATCCGCCGTCACCTTGTTCGGGAAGTCGTCCATGTTATAGATCTGGCGCGTCTTCACGATATCCCGGCGCACGATGATCGCGTCGTGCGGTTCCGGATAAGCGGTGTGGTCGGAGATGACCACCATCTTGTCGCCGGTGATGTCGATCAGCTGCTCCGTTTCGCTGTGCAGCGGACCGACCGGCAGGAAGCGGTCTTTCGAAAACTTGTTACCGGAGTTGAAGTACTTGCCGTCCGCTTCCCTGGTCTCACCCATCGAGGCATAGCCGTGGCCCGGCTGATAATGCACGTCCACACGGTCCACTACCGGCTTGGCGGTCTTGTCGCCCTTGAACTGCGCGATGGCGGCAGCCACGTTCCACTTGACGATCTGGCTGTCCAGGAACAGGGTTGTGAAGGCGTTGCCCTTGCCATCGAAGGCGGTGTGCAATGGACCCAGGCCGATTTCCGGCTCCGCCACAACCGCATCGCGCTCGGTTTTCAGTTCGCCGTCGAACCATTTGGCTACCAGCGCCACTTCGATCACGGTTGCCGTCGGCGACAGCTTGCCGGAACAGACCATGTACTTGCCGTCCGGCGAAGCGTTGACGCCGTGCGGGTTCTTGCCGACCGGGACGTAGCAGGTCACCGCAGTCCTGGGATCGGCATTGGCGGCCTTGCGTCCGTCAACCACCGGCACTTTCGAGGCGCCGATGGTGGTGAACTTGCCGGCCTTGACCAGCGCTTCCACGCGTGCCACATCGAAGAATACGCAAGCATCGCGTTCGGCGGCCATCATGCCCGCCTGGTCCGGTGCGTTCTCAGTGTTGTACTGGTTGGAGCAGGCGAAGCGGCCATCGTAGGAAGTCGCCGTCAAGTCCATATTGCCGTCCACGCGCACTTGCCAGCGCACTTCCATGGATTCGGCGTCGACGCAGGTGAACAGAGAACCCCACTTGGAAGGATCATCCAGGTCGCGGCCATCGTTCGGGAACGGAATGGCAAATTCGGCGCCGCAGAACACGCGGGTGGTATGGTTGATCGACTTGTCGACCGGGTCGCACTTGTCCGGGAAGATGCCGTGGAAGCCTTGTACATTAGGCAGTTCGGTGATCTTGTCGCACTCCATGGTGTCCATGCGGATGCGGGCCAGGCGCGAGTGGATCTTGTCGTTCACCCACAGGTAGCGGCCATCATAAGTGCCGTCCTTGTAGCTGCCGTGAACGTGGTGGGTATCGCCGGTGGTGTATTTCAGGCTGCCGTCAGGCTTGGTGCCGATGATGGCCTTGGACTCGTTGGTGATACCCCAGCCAACCATAGGATCGATATTGAAAACAGGGATGCGGCGTAAAGTTCGCCCGGAAGGAACGCCCATAATGCGCGCCTCGCCGGAGTGGCCACCGCTGGAGAACAGGTAATAGTCATCCAGTTGGCCAGGTTCCACATGCGCCTTGCTTGCGCCATGCGCCTTGCCCGCTGCTGCTGCCGATGCTGAAGCAGAACCGGGCGCCCCCGCACCGTTCTCCTTGCAGCCTGCCAGCACGCCAGCGCCGGCCAAGCCTAACGCAGCACTTTTACCCAGGAATCGACGGCGGCTGTTTGCCGGCGCGTCATTTACCTCATGATCGCTACCCATGTTTCAATACTCCTACTCTGTGTTATTCCAGAGCAGGACTGTACGGATTAACGATCAAAAAAGAATTGACTCAGGTCAAGCCCATGAACAATCTATCTACTCGCCCTGCAAATACGGGCGATTTGCCATTACTCCTGACGATGATCCGCGAGCTCGCCGAAGCGGAGACCTTTCCGCACAGAGCGAGGACATTGCCCGGCTGGCGCGCGGCTGACGTCAGGCGGCCGCCTGCTTCGGCGAATACAGCGCTACCTGTGCCGCCATCGCCCGCGCGTAAGCTGGCCGGCCCATGCAGCGCACCTGGTAGGCGCTCACCGCCGGGAATTCGTCCGTGAGGCCACTCGACTCCAGCAAGCGCAAAACTGTCGACATCATGATGTCGGCAACACTGAACGTTCCTGCCAGGTACTCGGAACCGGACAGCCAGGCCTCCAGGTCGCCAAGACGGCGCTTCGCCATCGCCTCAAGTCCCGGCCGGCGCGCCTCGATCCAGGCTTCGCCGGCATGGAAGACATCCAGTTCCGCATAGGCCCCGAAGTACGGCTCGACCGAATTGAGCGCCGCGTACAGCCACATCTCGGCCAATTGGCGTTCGCGCGCGCCGGCAGGCATCAATCCCAATTTGTCGCCCAAGTGGCGCAGGATCGCCCCCGACTCGAAGATCGACTGCTCGCCATCCAGCAGCACCGGCACCTGCCCGAATGGCTGCTGCTGGCGATAGGTGGACGACTTCTGCTCCTCCGGGCCGATGGTCTTGACGGCGTACGGCTGGTCCGCCTCCTCCATCGCCCAGCGCACGCGCAAGTCGCGTACGTAACCAACAGCAAAATCGGGAACGGAATGCAAAGTAACCAGGGTGTACATGCTTGTCTCCTCAGGGTTGGGGTTTCAACATGTGGCCAGATTACGGGGATACATAATATGTTCAAGAACATATTTTGAATCGGACGCATAATGCCGACCAGGGAGGAGACACGCCATGCCTTACACCGCAGAGCACAAGGAGCGCACCCGCGCCAAGATCGTCGAATCGGCGCGCAAGCTGTTCAACCGCCACGGCTTTGAACAGGTATCGATCGAGACCATCATGTCCGAAGCCGGCCTGACGCGCGGCGGCTTCTACAACCATTTCGAAAGCAAGGATGAACTGTATGCGGCGGCCGTGGCCAGCTTCGCCACCTGCAATCCCTTCCGCAAAGACGCCGCCAGCGCCCCTGCGGCCAATCCGCGCGACATGGCGCACCGCCTGGTCAACCTCTACCTGAGCGATGAAGTGCTGGAAGATATCGAGAACCACTGCCCGCTATACGCACTGCCCGGCGACGTAGCGCGCGCCGGCCTGTCGCCGCAGCGCGCTTACACGGACCTGATCCGCAACCTGACGCGCATCTACGCCCACGCACTACAGGAATTCAGCGACGGAGAACAGCGTGCGCAAGCCATCGTGGCGCTGTGCGTCGGCGGCATGGTGCTGGCCCGCACCACCGACGATCCCACGCTACGGAAATCCCTGCGCGCTTCCGCCCGCCGGCAAGCACTGACGCTGCTTGGCGCGAATTAAGGCTTGATTTCGGTGCCCAGCAGCTTGAGGAACTGCGCCATCCATTGCGGATGAGCAGGCCACGCCGGCGCCGTCACGAAATTGCCGTCGGTGACCGCCTGGTCCATCTCGATGGAAACATACTCGCCGCCGGCTGAGCGAACTTCCGGCGCGCAGGCCGGATAAGCCGAAATGCGCCTGCCCTTGATGACGTCTGCCGCAGTCAGGATTTGCGCAGCGTGGCAGATCGCGGCGATCGGCTTGCCCGCCTTGGCGAACTCCTGCACCGTTTCCAGCACACGCGGATTAAGGCGCAAATATTCCGGCGCCCGCCCGCCTGCAATCACCAGCGCGTCGTAAGCCGACGCACGCGCCTCATCAAAACTCGCATTCAGGGCGAATTGGTGGCCCGGCTTTTCCGTATAAGTCTGGTCGCCCTCAAAATCGTGGATCGCGGTCTTGATCTTCTCGCCCGCCTTCTTGCCGGGGCAGACGGCATGCACGGTGTGCCCAACCATCTGCAGCGCCTGGAACGGCACCATCGTTTCATAATCTTCCGCAAAATCGCCGGTCAAAAACAGGATCTTCTTGATTGCCATTCCGATCTCCTTGTTCAAACTTGCATGACGAAATGCGCTCACGAGCGGTAGCGCAACTGACGAGGATATCACCGGACGCCGGCGCCAGCAGCCAATGGCGCGTATGATCGAAATACCTCCTTTTATGCCAAAGGTCCTGTTTTGCTGAAAATTGGCTTCCTGCTGCCGCCGCGCTTCCAGATCATGGGACTGGCCGCCGCCTCCGCTTTTGAACTGGCCAACACCACGGCGCGCGAGCGCCTGTACGATATTGGCTTCTATTCCGCGCTCGGCGGCCCGGTCGTGAATTCCTTCGGCGCTTCGGTAGAAACCCAGCCTCTTGCCCGGCGCCGGCTGGACACCCTGATCGTCTGCGGCCTGGTTGCACCTGCGCCAACCGACACGCAGACACTTGACCGCTTGCGCGCAGCCTCCAGGCTTGCCCGCCGCACGGCCTCCGTCTGCACCGGCACCTTCCTGCTCGGCGAAGCCGGCCTGATAGACAGCCGCCACGTAACAACACACTGGCTGTTCGCACGAGAGCTGCAAGAACAGTTCCCGGCCGCGCGAGTCGAAGCGGACCGCATTTTCATCAACGATGGCCCGATCTGGACTTCGGCCGGCATGAGTACCGGCATCGACCTCGCGCTTGGCCTGATAGAGGCCGATTACGGCGCCGAACTCGCAGCGGCCGTGGCGAAGAAGCTGGTGGTCTACCATCGCCGCGGAGGCGGCCAGTCCCAGCACTCGGCCCTGCTTGAACTCGGCGCAAAGTCCGACCGCATCCAGCGCGTACTCGAATACGCGCGCAACAACCTGGCCTCCACGCTGTCAGTGCAGGAACTGGCCGAAGTTGCCCGCCTGAGTCCAAGGCAATTCAGCCGCGCCTTCACCGGCGAAACCGGGCAGTCGCCAGCCAAGGCAATCGAACACCTGCGCCTGGAAGCGGCACGCCTGATGATCGAACAAAGCCGCCATACCATCGAACAAATCGCCGCAGAAACAGGCTTCATCGACACCGAACGCATGCGGCGCACCTTCGTGCGCGCGTTCGGCCAGCCGCCACAAGCACTGCGCCGCATAGCGCGTATGTCCTGAAAAGAGGGAATTACGACATTTACGCCATCGCGAGCGGATCCTATATTGAAGGCATCTCGAACCATTCGCCAAGGATCACCATATGTCCGCGCTCAAGAAATCAATCGCCGCCGTGGCAAGCACCCTTGCCGTGGCCAGCGCCACTGCCCAGGAAATCGGTACCGTACAACTCAGCCCAGATATCAGCTTGCGCCGGATGGTTGTTAAAAACCCCTCCGCCAAGGGCACGGTTCTTTTCCTGCACGGCTTCCCCGAAACAATGCTGGCCTGGCGCGACCTTGCCCTGGACCTTGGCCGCGACTACGAGGTCCATGCCTTCGACTGGCCGGGCTACGGCCAATCGAGCCGCCCTTCCCCCGACAAATTCGCCTACGCGCCGCGCGACTACGCGCAGGTCGTCAAAGCCTATATCGACAAGGCCGGCATCGACCGTGCGAAGCTCGTGATCTACGCCACCGACATTGGCGGCCTGCCACCGCTGCTGGCGGCACTGGAGCAACCGGACATCGCAAGGAAAATCATCGTCGGCGACTTTGCTCCGCTCGACCGGCCGCAGTATATGTCCGACCGCCTGCGCAGCCTTAAAGCACCGCAAACCGCCGAAGCAACCCGCATCGCGATCAACCAGAATCGCGACGAGATCATCGCGAACACCTTCCGCCGCGGGCTGGACGCCAGCGCACAGTTCAACGTGCCCGCAGACTTCACGACAGACATGCTGGCAGGCTGGAGACAAGGCAGCCTGAGTACAGGCGATGCCTTCTACCACTACTATTCGCACTTCACCCGCGACCAGCAATACTTCGAAGCCAACCTGGCGCGGCTGAAGACGCCCGTGCAGGTAGTGTGGGGCGAGAAGGACATCTACATCGACAAAAAGATGGGCGAAGAATTCGCAGCCAAGTCAGGCAAAGCATTCGCCATCCTGCCCAAGCTTGGCCACTACCCCCACCTGCAGGCGCCGCAACAAATCGGCAGCGAGATCCGCGCGGCGTTTGAATGAAGCTGCACTCAAACGGTTACTTCAATATTTCGACAGTGTCGACGACCTCTACGCCCTGGAGCTGCGAAAGCCATTGGTCAAACCAAGGCTTATGCGCAGCGCCGACAATGGACAGCACTCGCGCGCCAGGACGCTCGCGGAAAGTCTCACGGATATTCGCCACCATGCGCAGGTTGCGGGTCTCCCATCCGCCAACCCAGATTTGTGGATAGCCTTCTGCCGACTTCGCTCGCATCGGCCCGACAACGTTTGACTCGGCATGAACGCGCATGCTCTCAGGGGAGTTGATGAAGCGGTACAACGGCAGCAGATCGTCAGCCCGTGACAAGGATTCTTCCTGCTTTCGGCGCAACTTCGATTCGCCGCTGCTTGATTCCCAGGCCGCCTCCAGTTGCTTCACGAAGGCCTTGACGTCCTGCACTTTGACGTTATCGCCAGTATGGTTATCGACCGCATGGACACGCTGCAGGCCAAGCTTCGCAGCCAATGGAGCAGCAATCAGGTCATCTTCATTCTTGCGCTTCTCGAGCTTTTCCAGCATCGCCACCAGGGTCGCATCCAGCCCGTCACCTGCATGGCGTTCGGCCGCCGGCAATTGCAGCCATTGCACCAGCGCCGACGCCGGCTCGCTAGCCGCCAGGAACACAGCCGCGAGATATCGGCGCTGTGAAGGCTGCGGCTGCGCAGGCCAGGCCTTGAGCGTCTTGTCGATTTCCGCCAGCGCAGCCGGTATGTCGAGTCCCGTCGCGGCCTTCGCCGCATCGGTCTTGGGGCACCAGTCCGGCCCATACTTCGCCGGATGGCGCGCCGCGAGATCGCAGTCCTCGCCAGGCTCGCTCTCGATGGTGATGATGTCAGGCTTGAAGGCCGCAAGGCGAGCAATGACGCTATCGAGCGAAGCCGCCTTGAAGTCGGCTGGCATGTCGCGCAAGTGCACAGTGCCAAGCACCATAACCTGCGACTTCGGCCCGGCCATATCGCGATCGAGCTTCGTCAAATCCACCTGCGCTTGCGCCATCAAAGGCGATGCCACAGCCAGGCACCCAACGACATTTTTCCACATCCCCATTGCACTCCTCCTGCCAGTTGATCGGAGGCTAATTCTAGGACCGCGCACGCGTGTGCGACCTCACTATGCGACAGGCTGCAGGATCACGTGGATGGATGGGCCTTAACGATGAGCGCCAGCCGCGGTGAACGCAAGGTCCAGCTCACCGCCCTTCTTGCTGCCGCAGCTACGCTTGGCCTGCTCAGGCGAGAGAGTGCCTTCGAGCCAAGCCTTGCGTGGCGGCCCATCCAGCGGCAGCGTAAGTGTCATGCCAGCGCTTTCATACATGACGAGCTGCGGCAACTCCTTGCCGTCCGGCCCTTCTGGATTAACGACATCCAATTGAGCGGCATGCCCATTCATGCTGAAGCGGCAGTCGCCCGCACGCTGTTCATAAACGTAATCGAAAGAGCGTTCGCCCTTCTTGTCGATATTGATGCGGCCAAAGCTCAAGGAATGTTCAACACCCGCTGCAGACTGGCTAAGTCGCGTATCGCCGCCTATCGCACCCGAATACCACGCCAGCTTGCCGGCGGCATCCTGGGAGATAACGAACCACTGGCCCGAATTGGTCGCCGCGAGCACAGGCTCACCCTGCGCCAGTTGCAAAGTACTTTCTTTTCCGCTGGCCGGTGAAATGAGCACCAGCTCCGCCGCCTTGCGCTTCTCATCGCAAGGCCAGCACGTCCGCGCCATACTCGGCAAGCGAACTCGTTTCGCAGAATTTGCTTGGGAAGCTGCTTAGCGAAACCTGCTTGCCCTCGGCACTGGTCACGGCCAGCGTCGACTCGGTTTGACCATACCCCAGCGAGTAGATGGCGCCTTGCTGGGAAATGCCGGCAACCACTCGGCGTGGTTCCTTTTTGAATGGACGCATGCTCCACGCGTAGCCACCGTTCGCCAGGATCCTCGAATTTGCATAGTCGTCGGTCCAGCCGTCCTTCACCACTTTTGCAGCAACGAATGGTCCGGCAACATGCACGTTATCCCCAACAAAGCGCGCCTCGGCACCGCTCCGGAAGGCCCCCGTCTTACGAACATTCAGCTTGCTCTCGTTCAGGCGCCGATCCAGCGCCAGCGTAAAGAAGGAGAAGTACTCGGAAGTGTCATCCTCGTCCTTGATATAGCCTGCAACTTGCACGCCATTCGCGGACACGCCCAACGCGTGGCCGTAGCTATTGCGCCCCTCGATTGCGAGCTGCTTCTTGGCAAGCTGCTTCCCCTGCATGTTGAACTGGTACAGGTAGACAAGTCCCTGGTTCAGCGAGCGCGGAAGTTGCGTGTTCACGTTCGCCAGCAGGTAGACGTTGTCGCCAACAATCGCGCATTGCACTGGATGCAGCGATGCATAATCGTCCGGCACAGGGACGTGTGACTGCGCGAGCACTGCATCGCGTTTCAAGTCCAGGAGCAGCAACTCGCCAGTGCTCTTCATCGACTCCGGGTCAAAGCGCCCGCCTGCCAGGCAAGCGCGTGAATTGTCGGCGGCAAAGCCAACTTGCAGTGGAGTGAACTTCTTTGCGCTAAGTGGAAGGGTTGCGGCCATGGCATTGGAAAACGCGAGACCAAGAAGGGCGGTTCCTAAAATTCTGATGAGATGCATGACGAAAGCTTATTGTGTTGCCGAATGGTGCAAGGAAGAAAGATTACCATAATAGCAATCACATCTAAGGCACGGTATGCCATTCAACAGTGCGAGATTGCCAAATCAATAAAACTTATAATTCGCGGCGAGCAATTACCAGGAGGCTTGTTTGACCCTATTTGAAAAATTCTGTGTCGTGCTGGGGGGCGTACTCCTAAGCCTCATTGCCGGCGCAGTCGGCACATTCTTGTTCCTCCAGATGCCCTGTCGCTGGTTCGGTCATGTCAGTGGAAACGGTTGCGGCTATGAATGGCTGGCTGTAGGAGTGATGGCGGGGCTGATCACAGCTGCCATCGTCTTCGTTGCCTACCTCACCCGGTACTTCCGGCGGAAGGCGGCATAGAAAACAAAAAGGGGTTACGAAAGTCGTAACCCCTTTTTTGTTCTACGGTATTTGGTAGGCCCTCGCGGAGTCGAACCGCGCACCAAAGGATTATGAGTCCTCTGCTCTAACCAAGCATGAGCTAAGGGCCCTGAGAACCCGGCAGGATAGGGCCAGCGGCCCTATTCGTCAAGTTTAGTTACCTTCCAGGAAACTCTTCAGCTTGTCGGAGCGCGATGGGTGGCGCAGCTTGCGCAATGCCTTGGCTTCGATCTGGCGGATACGTTCACGGGTCACGTCGAACTGTTTGCCGACCTCTTCCAGCGTGTGGTCGGTGGACATTTCGATACCGAAGCGCATGCGCAGCACCTTGGCTTCACGCGGCGTCAGCGAATCCAGCACATCCTTGACCACGCCGCGCATCGAGGCATGCAGCGCTGCGTCCGAAGGCGCCAGCGTGTTGTTGTCCTCGATGAAGTCGCCCAGATGGGAATCGTCGTCGTCACCGATCGGCGTTTCCATCGAGATCGGCTCTTTCGCGA
>Ga0307408_100000190_pt1 | contig 67025 bp, 56 predicted proteins | sample 322Cmetagenome_FD_202116 | JGI IMG/M metagenome (GOLD analysis project Ga0307408, IMG submission 202116) | Maize rhizosphere microbial communities from greenhouse at UC Davis, California, United States - 322HYB-C-3 | ecosystem: Host-associated > Plants > Roots > Rhizosphere > Soil | place... | reverse complement strand
CACGGCCTACCATTCGAAATTAGAACCTTGGGTCGTTAGCTCAGTTGGTAGAGCAGCGGACTTTTAATCCGTTGGTCGCAGGTTCGAGCCCCGCACGGCCTACCAAGATACGCAAGGAAGCCCACGAATTTCGGTTCGTGGGCTTTTTTGTTTCTGCTGCACCGGCGCCCTCCCGCCTCCACCTCGCCCCTGTGATTTTTGTTGTATTTTCGATGTGATTGATCCGCTAAGATTCGAGCTCATTTTCGGATGAGAGCCCAAAGCTTCGAAGCTCAGCAATGAAAAAATCCTTCGCACTCGTCGCCGCAACCGGCATCGTGCTTGCTGCACTGGCGGCCGGCATCTACAGCTATACGACCGCCGGCCAACTTGCTTCAAACACCACAGTGGCTCAGCCTCCGCTTCCCGCAAAGCCACAACCTGCAAGCATTCCTGCCGGCCCGGTTACGCTGATCGGGACCTACTTCAGCATTGAATACAGCGACACTGAAGAGCCCCATGCCAAATCCGGCTATAGCCTGGATTTGTACAAGCAAGGCAATATCGTCTTTGGCGATATAGCGGTTGCCAACGGCTCCCTGGAACCATCGCAGGCATCCATCTATGACGCGGTCTACAACGAAGAACAAAAGACCATCTCGTTCAAGGCAAAGTATTCGGACGGTAGTGAGTTCGTGGGCGACAAAGAGCGCGAGTCACGCGTCCTGCTGACGTTCTCCGGCAAAATCGGCAAGGATCAGATCGAGGGTACCGTGACAAAACTGGACGGATACACCCACGAGCCCCTCGACAAACAAGAGTTGGCCGTCATACCAAAGACGGAGGGAGCACCTGACCTTCCTGCCAGTTTCGAAGAATGGAACAAGTCCAACTTCCATCCAGTGCCTAAGTGGTAACCGTGATCAGCCAGGAATCCGGGCAATGACTTTGATCTCAAAGTCAAACCCTGCCAGCCAGTGGACACCTACGGCGGTCCAGTTCGGATACGGTGCGGTTGGAAAGTATTCGTCCTTAACCGCCAGAACCGTACCGAACTGTTTTTCCGGGTCGGTGTGGAAAGTCGTCACATCAACGATGTCCTCCAGCCCGCAGCCGCTCGCCTTCAACGTCGCTTTCAGATTCTCAAACGCCAGGCGCACCTGGGCCGCGAACTCAGGTTCCGGTACGCCATCTGCTTGACTGCCGACCTGGCCAGATACGAATAGCAAATCCCCTGAACGGATCGCAGCCGAATATTTATGCGCTGCGTAAAGTTCGTGCCGCCCTGCAGGGAAAATGGATTCACGTGCATTCATTGTTAGCTCCTTGTGCTGGTTAGTGCAGGCACTATAGCCCCGTCGATCATCCCGATAAACCGTAAAACGACTGCTACACTGTTTGGAAATATCAAACTATCCTGGGGCTGCGCGATGGACAAACTGGAAGGCATGCGGGCGTTCGTCCGAGTTGTTGAGGCTGGCAGCTTTACCAAGGCAGCCGAAACGTTGCATGTGAGCAAAACCACGGTCACGCAATTAGTGCAGCAACTGGAAGCCGACCTGCGCACCAAACTGCTCAACAGGACGACGCGCCAGGTGAACTTGACGACAGCCGGCGCGGCTTATTACGAACGCGTGGTTCGCCTGCTGGCCGAGCTTGAAGACATCGAAAACAATACCTTCAGCGATGCCACCGCGCCACGCGGACTGTTGCGCGTCGACGTCCCAAGCCCATTTGCAAACATCATCCTGGTGCCTGCGCTGCCTGAATTCCACGCTCGCTTTCCGGAAATCCAGCTTGATATCGGCGCCAGCGACCGCAAGGTCGACCTGATTGGCGAGAATGTCGATTGCGTGGTGCGTGGTGGCGAAATTGAAGATGGATCGCTCGTTGCGCGACGCGTCGCCGACCTGCAATTGGGTGTGTACGCTGCGCCGTCCTACCTGGGCCAGGCTGGAACGCCTATGCACCCCGACGATTTGCATGGTGCCGGCCACCGCATCGTCCATTACCGCTGGGCCAACGGCCTGCCATATACGATGGAAAAGTCAGGCGAGCGTGCCAAGGTCGGCGGCCGGTACTTTCTGGCGATCGATGATGGCAATGCTTACCTGACCGCCGGGCTGGCCGGGCTTGGCGTGCTTTGGCTGCCTCAATACATGGCCAAGGCACACGTTGCCAGCGGCGCGCTCGTCCCGCTTTTCGCTGACTGGCGCATCGAGCCGATGCCGCTTCATGTGGCCTATCCATCGAACCGCTATATTCGCAGGCCGCTTCGCGTATTCATTGATTGGATCGTCGAACTGATTGCGCGGCATGAAATGCAACCGCGTTAGCCGCATATTGAGAGGACCTCTTACCAATATCGTTTTCGATATCAATCGATGACATTTACAGCACCCCGCCTTGCGTAATGGTTGTGTCATACGCGCTCTTTACCGTGATGCGTTTTCAACTCTCGCACGGCAACCAACATGCAAATGCTTTCAACGCGTCGCAACCTCCTGGCCCTGAGTATTGCACTGGCCTTGAGCGCCTGCGGCGGCGGCTCTTCCGACGAACCGCTGGTGATCCCGGCAGCACCAGCCGACCAGGGCGCCGCAGAAGTCGTGGCTCTTCCCACCGTCACCGCCTTTATCGACACCGCCGCCACCAACCAGCGCGGCGACGCGCGCTACGCGACGCTGTCCACCAATGCCGGCGTACGCGTCCTCGGGGGCTTCTTCGAGATATGGAAGCCGCTGACCGAGATCGTCGACGCCGGCGTCAGCGCGCCCGCCGTTGATGGCTTCCCGGCCGTGGCCCCGTCAACCTGGAGCGGCGTGCCGAACGACGGCACACCGGACGGCAAGGTGGTCAACGCCACGGTCCACCAGGCGAATATCGATTACGTCGTCAAAGCCACCGCAAACCGCACGGCGGAGCAAGCGGTGCAGGCCTACCTGGATGACCGTCGCGGCAAAGGCTATAGCGTCACCGATGGCATGGGCCCGCTGGCAAACGCCTGGCGTAGCGCCGCCCAGCAGGTCACCAGCATCACCTCCGTAGCCAGCGATGCCACCAGCAAGCTGTATAACGACACCGGCAATAACACCGGCGTTGGCGGCAGTGCGAATGCCAGTTTCGGCAGCGTGGTCGACCTGGTCAACCTGGTCGGCAATAACGCGTCTACCGAACCGGCCAAGCGCTTCTACAAATACGCCCGCCCCTACCGCTGGAGCAGTAGCGTGCAAGTGCTGCCGACGCTGGTGCAGGCCAAGAGCAGCACCCCGACGACCGACGGCGGCTTTACCAGCGGCCACTCCGCCGAAGCGGTGCGCGATTCGGTCGCCATGGCGTACGCAGTGCCTGAGCGTTTCCAGGAAATGCTGAGCCGCGGCCTCGAGCTGGGTGAATCGCGCATCCTGGCCGGCATGCACTCGCCGCTGGACGTCTTGAGTGGCCGTATCCTCGGCCAGGCCAGCGCAGCAGCCAACCTGGCGGATCCTGCAAACGCAACCAGGAAAACCGCCGCAGTCGCCCAGGCGCACGCTACCCTGATGGCGGCAACCGGCACCAACGCCGACACCTTCGCGGCGTTCGCGCAATCAGGCACCCTGGCCAATGACCGCTTCGCCGACTACGCGGCCAACAAGGCCAACTACCTGCGCCGCCTCACCTATGGCTTCGCCCCAGTCGCTGCGACCAATGCAGCGGCACCAGTGCCGAAAGGCGCCGAAGTGCTGCTGGAGACACGCCAGCCTTACCTGAGCGATGCACAGCGCCGCGTCGTCCTGAAAACTACCGCCCTGCCCTCGGGCTACCCGGTGATGGATGATGCGGAGGGCTGGGGCCGGATCAACCTGTTTGCCGCAGCCGACGGCTACGGCGCCTTCAGCGGCAACGTAGTGATCGTGATGGATGCCAGCAAAGGCGGCTTCAATGCGGTGGACCGCTGGCGCAATGACATCGGCGGCAACGGCAAGCTGGTCAAACAGGGCACTGGCATGCTGAAGCTGGCCGGGGCAAACACCTGGAGTGGCGGCACGGAGCTGACCGCAGGCACGCTGCAAGGCGATTCCGTCTCTGCCTTTGGCACGGGCGATGTTTATGTGAGCGGCGGCACGCTGGTGGCCAATGCACCAGCCGCGCTGAAGCTGGCCGGCAAATATACCCAGCTAAGCGGCAGCACCACGCTGGAACTGGACCTCGGCGGCGCCGCTGCCGGCAGCCAGGGCAGCCTCTCGGTGGCATCCGCCGCCACCATTGCCGGCGGCACGCTGCGCGTAAAATTCGCCAACGGCTACAAGCCTAAAGCCGGCGACGTGCTGACCGTCATCACGGCGGCCAGCCTGAAGGGCAAGTTCAGCACCATCACGGTGGACGGCTTTGCGAACGTCACGCCAACTTACAGCGCCACTGCTTTGACGCTGACCATCGGTAATTAAGCAGTTGGCAGGAATCGGGTAACATCGCCAGCATGCACCGACAATGCTGGCATCTTCGCCCGACCGCGCAACTGCGTCCCTACATCGACCGCTACTGGGGCTGGGAGGGCGATCATCCCCTCCCGCCACGGCTTCCCCCGGGAACCGGTTCCGAGTGCGTCTTCCATTACGGCTCGCCATATCTTATTGATGGCCAGGAGTCGCCGCGGGCGGTCCTCCTTTGCCTGCGCACGCGCGCCATCGCCATCGACGGAAATGGACCGCTGGGGTTCGTCGCCGTGCGTTTTCGCGGCGGCAGCCTGCGGCATTTCTGCGGCCAGCCGCTGGCCCACTTCCACGACCAGCATTTGCCGGCCCATGCAGTGTGGGGCGATCGTACAGAACGCCTGTCCGACCAGTTGGCACAGGCAGACGGGCCCGCAGCGCGCGCCTTTGCGCTCGATCGCTTCTTCCTTGCGCGCCTGGGCCAGCATGAAGATCGCAGCGGACGTGGGCTGGACGCATTGCTCGATCAACTGTATTACGCGCCGGCCACCAGTATTGACGCCCTGGCCGGGCAATCGGGCTGGACACGCCGCCACTTTCAGCGCAAGTTCACCGATACCTACGGCCTCGGTCCCAAGCAATTTGCCCGCATCGCCCGCCTGGGCCATACGCTGCGCATGCTGGCGCTCACGCCGGAGCTGCCTGCGCTCGACGCAGCTTTGCGCATGGGCTATTTCGACCAGCCGCACTTCATCCACGAAGTGCGCGCATTGACGGGCAGCACACCGCAGGCGATTGTCACAGGGATGCGCGAAAAGTCCCATTTCTACAATCCGCCGTCAAGGCCGATCGCGTAAGCTATGGGCTCGATCCACTCAAGGAGCTTCCATGTACCTGCTTGCCACGCTTGACGTCCATCCCCAATTCCGCCCAGACCTGCTTGCCGCGCTGGACCAGCTGGTGGCCCATTCGCGTACCGAGCCCGGAACGCTGCACTATGACGTGCTCACGGACCTGGAAAACCAAAACCGGATCGTCGTGTTCGAACGCTATTCCGATGCGGCCGCCATGCAGGCACACCTTGAGAGCGCGCCCTTGCAGGCACTGGTCGCGAATTTCGCCACTTGGCTCAATTCACCGCCGTCACTGGTTCGCATGGCCCGGCGCAGCGGGCTGGTTTAAGGCCGCGGACCAAGGTACTGCTTCATGAGCGCATCGTAAGTACCATTGGCATGGATATTTTTCAGGCCAGTATTGAAGGCATCGCGCACGCGGACGTCGCGAAACACCGCCCTGCGCGGGCTTTCGGGAAAGATCCTGTGGAAGGTCACCGCCTGCCTGGCATTGATTTGAGGCTCCAGTTTTTCGGAGAAATAGCGGAAGATCAGGCGATCCCCCACCACAACATCTACCCTGCCGGTGAACAGAAGTTTGTTCTGCGTGATCTGGGCAGGCACTTCCCTGTAGTCCGAATGGCCGCTGGCTACCAGGCTAAAACGGTCACCCAGCACCAGGCTGGCATTCTGGAACGCCGCCACTGAGTAGTTGGCCAGGTCCTCGATCTGCTGGATTTTCAGGTTGCGGCGAGCGAGCGTGGTGGCGACGTTCTGGTAGACGATGTAATTGTCTGTGAAGTAATCCTGGCCGCCAATCCCTTCGCTGATCGACAGCAGCCCATCGAGCTGGCCAGCGCGTAGCATCGCCAGCGCCCGGGTTTGCGGAAGCATGTGTCCCACCAGCTTGTAACCGCCAGAAGCCAAGGCTTGCCTGGCGATGTCGTAATCCAGGCCCGCAGTGCCGGACTCCATGACGTAAGGCGGCTTCGGCAAACCCATGCCGACGTGGACCTCCTGCATGGCCGCCTCCTGCGCGCTCGCGGCGCAACTGATGGCCAAGGCCAGCCAAAGCCACTTTCGCGCCAGGACTCCCAGTGCACGCCAACGCCCCATACAGCCTCCAGCTTCCGCTGCGCTTCTTACACGATATACCAGGCGTGGCCGAAAGCCTAGTTACCCTGCACCGGGGATCCTATAATTGCGCCTTTCTCAATATTCCAGGAAAGATGCAAGAGCAATGCGAATCAGCCACTTCTTGACCGTTTGGGCGGCAATCGCGCCGAGCCTGGTTTTAGCGAGTCCCGCCTGTCCGGACCCAAACGCCTGCATTGCTGCCGTGCTGGCAAGCGCCAAGGCGGGCGAGCATGCGAGTGAGCTTGCGCAAATGGCGCAGCTGACCTCCCTGGCCCCAAACTGGCAGGATACGCAGAACAGGCCGAAAACCCGGCCGGGAATCGGCTCCGAGGCAACCGGTATTGGCTCTCCCGCCGCTGCATTGACCGCGGTTCTGCAGAACGCCAACAAGGATTACGATCAGTTGCCGGCGTACCGCCGCGCCCTTACCCTGCAATACCTGCAGCAAAAGCAATATCAGGCAGCCGAGAACGAAGCGAAGGAAGCCATCCGCCGGCAGCCCTCATACGCTCCGTTCTGGTCTGATCTGGCAGCGGTATTGATGGCCAGGGGGCAGAAAGACGATGCCGTCGCTGCGCTGCTGGTCGCATATAACTGGGCAAGCATTCCTGCCGCCATGCGCGAGGCATACGTGCAGGCAGCACAGGCAAGTGATTCCGCAGCCGTGTTCAAAGAAGCCGTCACGCTGGTCGACCAGAATGCGGCCAGGCTGGCCGAGGTTGAAGCGGCATTTCCGGCACTGATCGTCGGCGCCAAGGATCCCGCAACGGGCAAGAAGGTGGCGCGCCCGGCTATCGCCAATTTTAACCGGCCAACCTGGCCCCACGCCTCCTTGCGCTACGAAGAGACCGGCGCCGTCAGGCTTGCCTTCCTGGTCGACGCAGAGGGAAACGTGAAGCGCGCAAGGAAGCTGAAATCGAGCGGTTACAGCGAGCTTGATAATGCCGCGCTGCTGGCGGTCGCCGCCAGCAAATTCTCGCCAGCCGAGCAGGACGGCAAGCCCACCGCCTCATGGCTGGTGATGGAATACGTCTGGACGCTCGAGTAAGCGAGCCTAGGCGCGCTGGGCGGCGCTGGCTGCGGAGGAAGAGGACTGCAGCAAGCGCCCCAGCGGCAATTCGATCCAGCGATGGAAGGCGGCGCCTGCAGCCAGGCTGGCGCCCCAGGCGGTCAGCATGCCGGCGCCTTGCAGCACCGGATCGGCCGGAACGAAGCGGGTGAAGGCTGCGTTCACCAGCAGGCATACCGGGAAGTGGATCAGGAAGACCGAGTACGAAGTGCGCGCCAGCGAATTGACGACGGCGAGCAGGCGGCCTTCACCACTGAACTGCATGCGGCCGAAGATCACCAGTGCACAGGCCACCATCATGGCCAACGCCAGGCGGCTGCGGAAGTTCACGGCCAGCGCCAGCAAGGCCGGCAAGAAAATCGCCGCCTGCACCAGGACCGCACCACGCGTCTTGCGGCGCGGATCGCCGGCCCACCACGCGGCCAGGCCCAGGCTATAGCTGCCGAAGAAGTATGGCCCCCAGTTATCCCATTCAGAGTCAAGGTTGAAGTGCAGCAGTGACAGCACGCTGCCGATGGCGACCAGGCTTGGCACCAGCCATGCGCGGCGAACCGGGCCGCTGATGCGGGCGGCCAGCCACAGGATGGCCACGACCATCGCGTACAACTGGAAATCAATGGCGACGTACCAGGCGCCTGCCGACAGCGATGGAAAACCGAGCACGCCATGCGCCAGCACGGCATGCGCCGCGAGCTGGCTGACAGTCGCCGGAGCGGAAATGGAGTGGTGGTCCATCCACTGGCCGGCAAACATGGAGGCCACCGCAGCGATCAGGGTGGCAGCGATGAAGGGCGGCGCCAGCTTGGCGTAGCGGCGCCACACAGCACCCAAAGGGTCGACCATCACCGGCTGCGCGCTCGGCGCCAGCGATTTGGCGGCCAGGAAGCCGCCCACCACCAGGAACACTTGTACGGCAATGCGCGCGCTTCCCGCCAGCCAGTCGATCAGGTCTGGCAGGATAAGGCGCACGTGGTCCGCCATCGGACCGTAAAACGCCAGGTGATGCAACACAATTAGCTGTGCTGCAACAGCCTTTAACAAATTGATCACGCCATACTTCATTACATCTGCTGCCGACTGTGCAAAAGGTCGACATGATAACCGAGCTCAGCAGATTAGAGGCGCGCGCCTAGCAGCGCGTAAGTAACCAGATGTTACGCGGCCTTGCCTTCAGCCTTCTTGAACGGGCTGCGATCGGGGGCATCATCATGGTCAATATTCAGCAGAAGATGCTTGATCACCTTGTTCATCAAAGGCTGGCGGTGGCGGATCAAAACGCCGAACGTTTCAGGGCGTGCGCCCAGCGCTGCTTTCGGTTCCAGCGCGGTGCGGCCGAAGGAAACGCGCTTGCAGCCCAGGCCAATGGCGTCGGCGATACCGGCGTGCAGCAGGCGCAAATAGATTGGCAGGTCGGCTGCGGCGGCGCGATCAAAGCCGATGTGGAAGGCGATGGCGGTCTCGCCGTCGGCGATAGTGACCAGGAAGCCCAGCATCTTGCCTTCGCGCTTGACCACGCTGCAACGGAAACGTTCCCCTGCCGCTGCCTGCAGCGCCGGGAAGTATTCCGGCAGCAGTTCGAACGGCCGGAAGCCGGCATTCACCTGCACCGCCTTGTACAAGGCATGGATTTCATCCTTCATTGCCGCCATGTCGGTGAAGTGCTCCACCGTGCATTGCCCCGCCTCAATCGGTTTCAGGATGCCGTTGCGGACGTTGGCGCGGTATTTCGATGCCAGGCTGGCCAGGTAGTCATCGTAACTTTTCCAGTCTTCGCCGAGGGCCAGCACCATATTCGGTTCGGTCTCCACGAAGCGGTAGCTGAGGTTCTTGAGGAAGGCCGCATCCTCCGCCTGCGGGCCGTGCAAGTCCTTGATCATGACGAAGTTGGCCGAACCGGCCAGCTTTTCGGCCTGGCGCACGCGGTACAGCACTTCCGCCACGCCATGCCACGCCAGTTCCGGATCGACGCCGGGAGCGATGGCGATGCCGTGCTGGCCGAAGGTCAGCAGGTTGCCGCAGGTGAGCACACGCTGGCCCAGGCTTTCGCCCAGCGAACCGAAGGAAGTCTTGCTGGCCTGGGCCAGCTTGATGTCGGCGAGCTGCATATAGAGGGCGGCAACCGGCTGGTCGTCCTCATACACCAGCGCATAGCGCGGATCGAGGTTGGCCGGCAGCACGGTCTCCAGCGACCGCAGGTAATCGTAGGACAGGAAGAAGCCCGCCTGGGCCGTGAGGCCTCTCCATGCTTCTGCGTCAAGCATGCCGATGGAGTCGGCGATGGCATAACGCAGCTGGGCGGGGCCGCGCAAGCGCTTGCGCACTTCGCGGCGTTCGGACAGGGCAGTTTTGACTGAGCGCAGTTTTTGCTGGATCTTCATCATTACAAAATTAGCAATTGGACGGCGCAGTCTAACACGAGCTGCCTGGTGCTGATTAAGTTCCGGCTTAGCGCCCTGCTTCCTTCAGGTATTCCGCACGGGCCGCCAGCGCGGTGTCGGCGAAGTCGCTGAACACGCCGTCAACGCCAAGGGCAAAGAAGTGCTTGTACTCCAGCACAGGATCGCCCTTGTAGTTGCCGGCCAGGCGGCGCTTCTCATTGCGGAAGGTGTACGGGTGCACGAACAGGCCTGCCTTGTGAGCGTCCTTCACCAGCGTGGTTGGCTCCATGGTGGTGGTGTCGGCGTCGTTCACCTTGCCGTCGCCGTTGATGTCCACGGCGCCCTTGACACTGACGATGTAGCGCTTCCATGGACCGATGCCGTCTGCATAGGTCTTGATCTCGGCCAGGCCGGCCGGGGTCACCATATCGCTGAACAGGCGCTTGTCGCCGGCCTGTGCCCAGTCGAATGGCTTGTCGTAGGGGGCAGCGTATGTCAGGGCGCCGGTTTTCAGGTCCACGTCATCAGCGTCGATCAATTGCACCATCTTCAGCTTCGAGCCTTTGCTGCGCATGTACTTCAGGCTGCCCGGTTCGAAGGACTGGATGAACACTGGCGAATCACGCTCGGTCCAGCCGGCGGCGGCCAGCATTGCCAGCAGTTTGTCTTCCAGCGGCAAGCCTTGCTGGCGGTGGAAAGTCGGGTTCTTGGTTTCCGGGTAGATGGCGATATTGCGGCCGCTCTTCTTGATCATGTCGATCACTTCCTGGATGGTCGCGATCTTGTACTGGCCGTTGAATTGCTGCGGGCGCTCGGCGTCGGTGGAAATGCCGCCCAGGGTCTTGATCTCGGCCAGCGTGAAGTCGCTGGCGAACCAGCCTTCCTGCACCTCACCGTCGACGCTCAGCTTGCGCTTGCGGGCGGCGAATTCGGGGTGCTGCGCCACGTCGGTGCTGAAGGCCAGGTTAGGGTCGTGGCGCGCAATCAGCACGCCATCCTTGGTGGAGACCACGTCCGGCTCGATTGCATCGGCGCCCAGCTCGATGGCCTTGGCGTACGCTTCCACCGTCTCTTCCGGCACGTAGCCGCTGGCGCCGCGGTGCGCCACCACCACGGCCGGTTTGCCATCCAACGTGGGAAGTGGCGTCACAGAACTGCCACCGCATGCCGCCAATACCGCTGCCGCTACCGCACCTGCTACTGCCTTTTTCATTATTGCCCCGCTGTGTAAGTTGAAAACGTGGCGGATTGTAGGTAGCGAAGATGACAAGCTTGTGAATCGCGCAAGCGTGCGCGAGGTTCTTGACAACCGTTGCCTAGGCAACGTATATTTCATTTATGAATAAACATGCAGACCCTCGCCGCGTTGCCCGCTTGATCAGCCGCGCCCAGAAAGCGCTGGAAGAAGAACTGGACATCAAGCTCGCGCCTTTCGATATCACTGCAGCGCAGTACGTGGTGCTGTCTACCCTGCATGGCGGCCGCGCCAATATCGCTGCGCAGATCTGCAAGGAACTCTCATACAGTCCCGGCGCCATGACCCGCATGCTGAACCGGCTGGAGCAGAAAGGCATGATCCAGAAGGCGCCAAGCGTCGACAACCGTCGTACCGTGCAACTGGAACTGACCGAAGAAGGCCGGCGACTTTTCCCAAGCCTGCTGGAAGCTTCGGGCAGCGTGATCGACCAGTACTTCGGCGCTTTCAGCGCGCAGGAACTGCAAACGTTCGAGTCCCTGCTGCTGAAAATGTTCGCCGGGAAGTAGGCGGTTTTTTTTTGCCAAAAAGGTTGCCTAGGCAATCTTACATTAAGGAATAAATTTGGAACCTTCGATCAATGTGCTGGGAGCCTATTTTCCCGACTGGCTTTTCTGCATTGCCGGCGCCACGGTGCTGTGCTTCCTGCTCCATTCGGTACTGAATGCGCGCGGCTGGCTGGCCGGCGCGCCTTCGCACCTGCTGGCACTGGGCTATCCCGCGCTAGCCACCGTGCTGTCGCTGTCGTCCTGGCTCGCATTTTTCCAACATTAAGGTGAAGTCATGAAGAAGACCAGGAACTCCCGCCTCTGGACCGCCATCGTCCTGGGCCTGACACTGGCAGCCATCGGCCTCGCCATCTACGTTGTGCGCTCGATCGACCAGGCGCCACGCACCGATGATGCTTACGTCTATGCCGACACCATCAACGTGGCGCCCGAAGTGAACGGCCGGATCGTGGAGCTGCCAGTGGCAGACAACCAGCGCGTCAAAAAGGGCGAGCTGCTGTTCCGCATCGATCCCCTGCCTTTCGAGGAAACGCTGGCGAAAGCAGAAGCCAGCCTGAAAGCTCTCGATAGCGAAATCAGGCTGACGCAGCGCACGGTCGATGCCCAGAAGTTTGCCGCCGCTGCGGCGCAGGCGAACGTCGAGCATGCCAGGGCTGCATCCGAACAGGCGGGCGACACGCTGGCGCGGCTGGAACCCCTGCTCACCAAGGGCTTCGTTTCGGCCGAACGCATCGACCAGGCACGCACCGCCAAGCGCAGCGCCCAGTCCCAGCTCAGCGCAGCCTTGCTGGATGCGCGCCGCGCCGAAGCGTCCGTCAGCGGCGTCGATGCATTGGTGGCCAAGCGCGAAGTCGTGAAGGCGGAGATTGCGCTGGCACGCCTGAACCTTTCGTACACCGAAATTCGCGCGCCGGGCGATGGCATCGTGCTGAACCTGAAAACCTCGGTGGGACAATTTGCCGCCGCCGGCCATCCGGTATTTACGCTAGCCAGCTCCAACCGCTGGTATGTGGTGGCGAATTTCCGCGAGACCGACCTGGCCGGCATCAAGGCCGGCCGCCACGCCCAGGTCTACCTGCTTGGCGATACCTCCAGGCGCTACAGCGGCACAGTGGAATCGATCGGCTACGGCGTGTTTCCGGAGGACGGCGGCAACGAAGTGGCGGGCCTGCCGCGGGTACCGCGTTCGATCAACTGGGTGCGGGTGGCGCAACGCTTCCCCGTGCGCATCCTGATCGAACAGCCTGACACGGCGTTCCGCATCGGTGCTTCCGCCGTGGCCATGCTGAACGCAAAGTAAGCATCATGGAAGCCCTGATAGCACGCATCCGCACGGAACTGGCGCCCTTCCCCGGCCGCATGGATGCGGTGTGGCGCCTGCTGGCCAGTTGCACCGTGGTGATCGTATGTTCAATGACCTTGCAGCTGCCGCTGCTTTCGCTGTCGCTGATCATGGTGTTCTTCACTGCGCAGGAGAACATTGTGCTCACCCGCATGAGCGCGATTGCCCTGCTGGCCGGCAGTTCGCTGGCAGTGATCGCCTCGATCATCCTGCTCAAGTTCACGCTCGATGTGCCAATGCTGCGCATCCTGGGTGCGGGCCTGATCGCTTTCTGCGGCATGTATTTTTTCAGGACCAGCAAGCTAGGTGCGATCGGCTTCCTGGTGGCCCTGCTCGTGGTGAATGCCCAAGGCATGGCCGACAACTACACCGATCCGGAAACCCTGCTCCGCAGCCAGCTTTGGGTGTGGGTCGCGACCACCTATCCGGTGCTGGTCTCGCTAACGATCCAGCGCCTGTTCCGGCCGGCGCTTCCGGTCAAGCTGCTGGTGGAAGAGTATGCGCGGCAGCTGGATGAGGTCGAGCACCAGCTTGACGCGCGCATTGCCGGCCAGACGCCGCCGCCTTTGCACAGTGGCCGGGTCGGGCGCGGTGTGCTGGCATTGCAGCGGCAGTTGGCTTTTGCTGCCTTGGGCAATGCCGAGCGCACCAAAGCGCGCGCTGCGGCTGTGAGCCGCCTGCATGCCGCTGCCGCGCAATTGGCCCGGCAGGCTGCCTTCGAGCCTTCGCAGGTGGAGCGCGCGCAGATGCTGTCCATCCGGCAGGCATGCGCGTCGCTGCGCGAATGCCTGGGACACGATGCGCCCTTCATTCTTCCGGCAGCGCCGCCTGATGCCGCAGCGCCCGGCGCGGCCGGCGCGCCGGAAGTGCACGGCGCGATCTTGCGTGAAATGGAGCGCGCATTGCTGGCTGCGGCGGATGCGGACGGCACCGGCCGCGCAGGCGCGGCAGCTCCTGCGGCGGGGCCGGCGCCTGTGGCAATCCCCCACCGCCACCTGGTCTACGCCCAATTCGCATTCAAGACGGTGCTGGCTGCAATGATCACCTACATTATCTACACCGGCCTGCAGTGGCCCGGCATCAGCACAGCCATGCAGACTTGCATCATCCTGGCGCTGCCCAGCCTGGGCGCCACCGCGCACAAGGGGATCAACCGCTTGCTGGGATGCTGCCTGGGCAGCCTGGCGGCGCTGGTGGCGACGGTATTCGTCGTGCCCCACCTCGATAGCATCGTTGGCCTGCTGGGGATGGCGTTGCCAATCATCGCTGTTGGTGCGTGGATCGCTGTCGGCTCGCCGCGTTCGAACTACATTGGCGTACAGATGATGTTCGCTTTCGCCTTGGCGCAACTGGGGAGTTTCGGGCCGGTAACTGACCTGACGGAAATCCGCGACCGCCTGGTCGGCATCCTGCTTGGACTGGCGGTGTCGATCACCGTGTACACATTATTGTGGCCGGAACGCGAAGGCCAGGCCCTCAAGACGGTCCTGTCACGCCTGCGCAAGGCCGTCGCCGCGTGCTCGCACGCCAATCACCATGATCTGGGGAGCGCGCGCCTGCAAGCGTGGGCTTTGCTGAACCAATGCCGCGAACTGCACGCCAGGGTAGCGCTGGAGCCGGGCTGGCGTGACCGCAATTCACGCCGCATTGCAAACGCTCTGGCGCAGGCCGAAGAAGAGCTGGCCATGTTGCAGGCCAGGCACTGACCGCGCTTAAGCTACGAGCAGCCCCATTTCGCCAAGGATCGTTGCGGCCTGGCTGTGGGAGATGACGGCGCCCTCTTCGAACATTGCTCCGGTCAGTTTGCGGCTGCGGAAGCTGGCCGATGCCAGCTTGGTGCGGCGCCATTTGCTGTTATTCAGGTCGCAGCCCTGGAATTGGGCGTCAACCAGGTCGGCCGATTCGAAGTCGGCAGACATGCCGCGACAACGCTGCCAGCTGCTGCGCCAGCGATTCGCGATCCAGTCCCATCTTAGCGGCGCTGGCTGCGGGCCGCGTAAGCCTCGTAAATCGTCTTGGCGTCCTTGTGCGCCTGGTCGATATTGCGCAGCTTCCTGTCGTCGTCATGGCGCACGAAGAACTCCGCATCCTGCGCATCCATCACCAGCTTGACCGCGAGCGTGTCCTTGAGGTTGTATTTTTCGAAGATGAGCGTGGTCACTTCGTCGAGATATTCTTCGTAAGTCATGATGCATTCCGGGTAAGGCAGTTGAAGATGCTGATTATAATCGCCCAGCTATCTCGCATGCTGTGCCAGACACTTGCCGAAACGGTCCGGCCTCTATATAATTCGGGCCCTTCGGGTCGTTAGCTCAGTTGGTAGAGCAGCGGACTTTTAATCCGTTGGTCGCAGGTTCGAGCCCCGCACGGCCTACCAGTATCGAAGAAAACGCCAGCCTCTCGGGGCTGGCGTTTTTTTTCGTCAGCCGGAAGGCGCCGCCTCGGCAAGGTTCGGCGCTTCGTTGCCATGCTCCGGTGAACGCTGAATCATGGCGCAGCCGCAGCCATCCCATGCCGTCAAAGGCTGCTGCATCAGGAGCCGCAAGTCTTCCAGGTCCCCGACATCCACTTGCGTCACACCGTACCAGCCATTGCGGCCGCTGTTTTTCACCAGGTAGAGGGCGGCATCGGCAATCTCGACCACCTCCTGCCAGCCCAGGGCTTGCGGGAACCGGCGCGCTGGCGGGAAACTGGCATAACCAATCGAGCACGATTTCGCCAGCGCGCTGCCATCCGGAAGCACGAACGGTTCTTCGGCGATAGCGGCACGCGCGCGTTCCGCCAGTTCCGCCGCGCGCTCACGCCGGGTGCCGCGTGTGACGACCAGGAATTCCTCACCACCCCAACGCACCAGATAGTCGCTCTCGCGGAAAATACCCTGCAAGCGGCGGCGCATCTGGATCAGCACCGCATCGCCCGCTGCATGCCCGTGGCGGTCATTCACCTGCTTGAAATAGTCGATATCGATCAGGAAAAAGATCAGGTCTGCGCCGTCGGCCGGCGGCGAACCGAGGCGCAAGCTGTCTTCATGGTGGCGCACGGACTGCGCGATGTCCGCATGAATGTGTTCAGTAAGGAAGCGGCGGTTGTGCAGGCCGGTCAGCGGATCGGTCAGGCTCGCCAATTCCAGCGCTTGCGATTTCACCACCAGCGCAGCCGAGACCTCCTGCAGCTCCGCCGTCCGTTCGGCGACGCGCATTGCCAGTTCTTCCTCCCTGCGGCGCAGGCGCCAGGTACGCCATTGCACCAGGCCCGTGACCGCGAGGGCGGCCAGCACCAGCATGCCCAGCCTGGCCCACCATGTTTCCCACCATGCCGGCGTGACGCTTACCTCCAGCGATGCTACTGCGTCGCTCCATTCGCCATTGCGGTTGCTGCCCTGCACCTGCAGGGTGTACGTGCCGGGCGGCAGGTTGTCGTAGCTCGCCACCCGCAAATTCGCACCCGTCTTGCGCCAATCGGGATCATAGCCTTGCAGGCGATAGCGATAACGAAGGCGTTCGGGCGCGCTGTAGTCCAGCGCAGAGAACTGGGCGCTGAGCGAGCGCTGCGGCGGCGCGACGACTACCCGTCCCGTCGCCGGCAGCTCCACCCGCTGCGCGCCAACCGTCAGCGCGGTCAGCACCACGGGCGGACGGAATGTCCAGGCCGCGTATTTTTCCGGCTCCACGACCAGCAGGCCGGTTGAGCCCCCGAACAGCATGCGCCCGTCGCGCAACTGGGTGTAGGCACGGAACCAGCCGGTGCCAAAGTCGACACCATCGGCGATGCTCAGTTCATCGTAATGCCCCGTGGCGGGATCGTACACGCCGCGGTGGGTCCAGATCCGTCCGGCCGCATCGCGCAGCAGATTGGCGCCAATCGGATGCCCGCCCTCCCCCTGGCTGGCAATGGCCAGGGTGTAGCGCGCCCTGTTGCCTGCGATCCGGTCAACCCGGTAGCGGCCACCATCGCTGTCGATCCACAAACCATCCTTATCGGCCAGCATGCCTTTGACCGCGTAGCGGCCATCCGCCGGGGACGGCGCAGCCTCCAGCTTTCGAGCCGTGCCGGTCGCGGGGGCGATGCTGAAAATACCGGCGGCATTGCCGACCCAGAGACGGCCCGCGGGATCCTCAACCAGGGCGTCGATATTTCCCTGCATCGGGCCGCCTTGCGCCAGCCGCACAGGTGCGATCGTGGCCGCGCCGGAGGCCTTGCGCAGCAAGCCATTGTTGGTGCCGATCCATAACGCACCGTCACGTCCTGCCAGCAGCCGCCTGACAGTGCCGGCGACTTCGTAGCGGCGAATCAGGCGGTGGTCCTCGCTGAATTCATACAAGCCCTCATTGGTCCCGATCCAGGCATGTCCATCGTTCCCCTGCACGATCGCGCCCACTGCCGCAAAGGACGTGCGGCCGGCTTCGGGCCGGCCGGACAATTCGAGGTCGGTGGTGCGCCGCAGGGAGGGATCGAGCACGGAAACACCATGCTGGGAACGCCCCAGCCAGATTTCGCCGTTGCGCATTTCCGCAATGCTGCGGATGCCGATGCCATCCCACGGGTCGTCCAGCGCCGGGCGGTAGACCGAGATGCCCGGCAGCGGCGGCACATAGCGCTGGACGCCGCCGCCATAAGATCCCACGAACAGCACGCCGGAACGGTCGCGCACTATGCCCATCACGTCCTGCGCCGCCAGCGCGCCAATCCGTCCCGCCGAGTGCCGCAGCCGTTGCAGCAGCTCGCCGCTGTCGGCAGCGCGGATTTCGATACCGGTTCCCGACCCGACCCACATCTGGTTGCCGCCGGCTTCCTCAATAGCGTTGATCGCACCACTCGCCCCGCCTTCGCCATCGGCCAGCCATTTGGCCTTGCCGGACAAGGGCTCGACGATCAGCAGGCCGCCGCTCAAAGTGCCGGCCCACAGGCGGCCGGCACGATCCGCACGCAGCTCGATCACCACCTGGCGCGCCAGCTTGGCCTCGTCGGCGGGATCGCGCAATACCCGTTCGTAGCCGCCTGCACGCGCCTTGCGCACCAGTCCTTTGCCGCTGCCGATCCACAGGTCGCCGCGGTGGTCGAGCCATAGCGCTGAAACATTATCGTCCGGCACGCCGCCCTGGGCGGCGCGCACATGCTCGAAGATGCCGGAGGCCGGGTCGAAATGATCCAGCCCGCCGCCTTGCGTGCCGATCCAGAAACCGTCGGCACCATCGGAAACGATGGCGCGCACCAGGCCATCGGCCAGCGACTGCGGATTTTCAGGATCGTGGCGGTAGAACACGGAGCGCCCGCTGCGCGGGTCCAGGACCGCCACGCCAACCGATGCCAGGCCCATCCAGACCCGTCCGTCGCGCCCGGCGGTGATCGTGGTGACCGCACTGATCACCTCGGGTGCATCGCGATCGGCCTTCAGCTGGAACCTGACGAACTGGTAACCATCGTAGCGCGCCACGCCGGTGGCCCCGCCGGCCCAGACATAGCCCTGGGCATCGATCGCCACCGCAGTGACCACCCCATCCATGATGCTGTTATTCGTGAGCGTCTGGACGAACTGTGGTTCGGAAATATGCCGGTTCTGGGCCAATGCCCAAGGTGCCTGGGAGAAAACCAAACACAGCAGAACCCGGATCAGGCAAGCCTTCAATTTTCCCCAGTGAGCGATCATCAGCCGTGCGCGGAGCGCTTTTTGTCTTATTTGCATTGTATTAGACGCCATTCCGGCCCACAACGCAGCTGCATTGCCAAAGACGTAGAATAGCCGACTAATCGCAGGCTATTCTACTTTCTCCGCATGAAACATTCGCTATTCCTCTTCGACCTCGACGACACCCTGCTGGATTTTCGGGCATCCGAAAAGCTCTCCTTCGAACGCGCACTGCGGGAGCTGGGCTTCGACGGCAGCCCGGACGATTTGTTCCAGCAGTACCAGGGCATCAACATCGAGCTGTGGCGCGCGTTTGAAGCCGGGACGGTGTCGAAGGAATTCCTGAAGGTGGAGCGCTTCCGCAAGACCTTTGCGGCAAATGGCCTGGAGCTTGACCCGCAGCGTGCCAGCCACCGCTACCTGGAGTCCTTGTCCGAAAACGTGGTGCTGATCGATGGCGCCAGGCGCCTGTGTGAAACGCTGGCAGCCCACGGCGAAGTGGGCATCATCACGAACGGCGTTGCCAGCATCCAGGAACGCCGCATCGCCAGCTCGGGGCTGGGCGGCTACATCTCCTTCACCGCCACCTCCGAAGCTTGCGGCTACGCCAAGCCTGACGGCCGCTTCTTCGAATATGCGGCCAATATGGCGCGTGCCCCCTTCCGCAAGGAGGCAACCATCATCGTGGGCGACCGGCTGGATGCCGACATCCTCGGCGCCAACCGGTTCGGCATCGAAAGCTGCTGGTTCAATCCAGGCCGTTCAAGCAACGACACGGAAGCACTGCCCACTTTCGAAGCCGCCCACCTCGACGATATCGCGCCCCTGCTCGCCTAGAACGCGAAGCGCAAGCCTGCGTTGACGCGGCGGCCAACATCCTCGAGGGTCAGGAACTGGCTCTCGTTGTTGGCATATTCGTGCATGCGCGCATTGCTCACGTTGATGCCGTCCAGGTACAAGGCGATCTTCGGCGTGATGTTGTAGCGCAGGCTCAGGTCATACTGGCCGTAGGCTGCACGGGTGCGTGGCTGGGTGCTGCCGCCGCCGCAATCAACGGCGAACTTGTTGCGCCAGTTGTAGCTCACGCGTGCCGAGAAGGTCTCGTTCTCATAGAACAGCGAAGCGTTGTACGATTGCTTCGACAAGCCCGGGTAGCCGCAATCCAGCGCCGCTGCATCGTCGCGGCTGGCAGTCGCGTCGACGAAGGTGTAGTTGGCCGCCACACCGAAGCCGCGCAGCCAGGCGATGCCGTTGTCGAAGGCGTACTGGCCTGCCAGTTCGATGCCCTTGATCTTGCCCTTCTGGCCGTTGCGGATGCGGGTGTCATGCACCACTTCCGAATACTGCGGGATGGTGATGTCTTCCAGGCGCCGCTCCAGGAAGTTCGACACTTTCTTCTGGAAGATTGCCGCGCCGAGGAAGTTGGTCTTGGACAGGTACCATTCGTACGACAGGTCCAGGTTCTTCGACTCCATCGGCTTCAGGTAAGGATTGCCGCCGCCGGTCTGCACGTCGCCGAAGCGGCCGCCGTACCAGTTGTCCACGCCCATCTGGTTCAGGGTCGGGCGCGTCTCGGTCTTGGAAGCCGCAAGGCGCAGCACCATATCTTCGGTCAGGTCGACCTTCAGGTTCCCGGATGGCAGCACGCTGTTGTAGCTGTTGTCGACCGCGGTCTCGACCGCCGGGCCGTAGTTCAGGATGTAAGTGGTGTCGTTCGGGCTCTTGGTCGCCGACAGCAGCACGCGGCTGATGCCGGTGGAGGTCGAATTCACATGCACCACGCGCACGCCGGCGTTGGCCGACCAGCGCTCGCCTTCCCACTTCGAATCGAGGAAGATGCTGGAAACCTTCTCCTTCACGCTCCAGAAATTCGGCTTGGTGTAATCGATCGACATCGGGCCGTTCGGGAACTTGGTCTTGTCCAGGTACAGCGCCGGATCGTTCGACAGGGCCAGCGTGGACGGCTGGTTCAGGTAGTTCATATACGCATACGGATCGAAGCTCAGGTAGCTCGCCGGCGCGCCAGGGAAGGCGTTATCCAGCGACTTCACCGTAAACAGCGACGACGGCAGCGACACGTGGTAGCCACTGAAGGCATTCCAGGAATCGCTCTCCCATTGATTGCGCCCCACCTTGCGTTGCGAGTACGAAATGCCGGTATCGAGGCCTTTGAAGGCGCCCATCTCATGCGCCCACGACGCGTTCATGCGCCCCTCGCTCAATTCGTCGGCAAAGCGCACGTCCTTGTTGGACACGGCGTGGGCCCGTACCGCACTCGGGTCGGTAATGCCGTCGCCGAAGGTCAGGCTCGGGATGCTGCCGAAGGTCAGCGAATCGCCATTGTTCGGCACCATGCCGGCCACGATCCACTGGTCCGGAGTCTTGGTGGTGGTGCGCGAATTCGACACATCGCCTTCCAGCTTCCACTCCGGCGACACGTTCCATTTCGCATTCAGGCCAAAGGCCTTGGTGATCGACAGCCGGTCGCCGCCCTTGACGATCATGTCGTTCGAGTTGGCGTCGGTCAGGACGCCGGTACCGTCGCCGACCAGCGCCGGGTTATTGGCAAAGAAGTTGGCGCCAGGACGCAGGAAGCTGGTGACCTGGTTGTTCGAGTCGTACTTCACACCCAGCTGCACCGGATTGTTCCAGTCGCTGATCGCAATCACGTCGTTGCGCTGGTTCAGGCGCGAATACAGCGCGTCGGCAGTCAGCTTCCAGTCCGCCGAAGGGTTGTACTGCACGGTGACGTTGCTGACCAGGCGCTTGCGGGTTTCATTTTCCTGCTGGTAGCCGAAGCTTTGCGGCATCAGCAGCTTCTTGCTGCTGACGTTGGCCATGGTCAGGCCCTTGGAATTCAGGTCGCCGTCGATCATGGTGACGTCGCGCAGGTTCCAGGCGTCGTTGATGGCCTTGTTCTGCTTGGAGGCGCGGTCGGTGTAGGACAGCGAACCGGTCACGCCAAAGGTCTTGTCCGCGTTCGCAAACGAATACATGCCGCTGATGTTGGGCGTGTTTTTCTTCGAGTTCGAATCGTAGGAGTCGAACACATTGACCACGCCCGAGTGGCCCGCTTTGCCGGACAGCGGGCGCGCGGTCTGGATGTCAACCGTCGAACCGATGCCGCCCTCCGGCAGGAAAGGCATGGAAGTCTTGTAGACGATGGCTTTCGAGATCAGGTCGGACGAGAGCAAGTCGAACGAGAAATCGCGGCCACCGGTGTCGCTGGTCATGGTGCGTCCGTTGACCAGCACATTATTGAATTCAGGGCCCAGGCCACGCACCGAGATGTAACGCCCTTCCCCGTTGTTGCGCTGGATTTGCACGCCGGTGACGCGCTGCAGCGATTCCGCGATATTCGTATCCGGGAACTTGCCGGCGTCTTCGGCCGATACGGCATCTACGACGCCTTCCTGCAAACGCTTGGTCGCGAGCGAGGAAGCGAGGGAAGCGCGGACACCGCTCACGACAACCTTGGCCGAAGGATCGACCTGGTCTTCCGCCGTTTGAGCATAGGCACCCAGCGGCAGCAGCATCTCTGCGATCAGCGCCGCCAATACAGTCTTACGCATATTGTCTCCATTATTTTGGTTTTGGTGAGCCAATGTTACGCAGGGCTAGCAATATCAAAGTATTGCGTCTTTCGGTATTGATATTCCGAAAACATATGAGTCATGCCCGCCGTCGGGACGATGGCCGGCATGTGGGCAGCGCGCCGATCTGCCAAGGCTGATGTCTGATTTGTACAACTCGTGACTATTCGATAGTTTGCTCGCAGCAACGATAGTTACAATTTGCGCTCCAATTTTCAGGAATTTCCAGTGTCCGACAACATCTACGCCGCGCCAAGCGCCAACCTCGATGAACGATTCCACTCCGACGTGGAGGATCGCTTTTACGTGATCTCGACGCGCAAGATGACGATCTTGTTCTTCCTCACCCTGGGCCTGTTCCAGCTCCACTGGAATTTCCAGAACTGGGCGCGGCACAGGCGCGCCACCGGGGACGACGTCTGGCCGCTGCCGCGCGCCCTTTTCGCCCTCTTCTTCACGCACTCCCTTTACCATGAAATTGCCGCCTACGACTCTACCGGCAACGGCCGCACCTGGAATAGCGATTCCTATGCGAGCCGAATGGTGCTCCTGATGCTGGCCGGGTACGCGCTGTCGTGGTTCAGCACGGGCTCAAGGTTCGCCGACCTGGCCTCAATCCTGCTGCTGGTCCCGGTAGGCCTGCTGCTGAAGAAGGTCCAGGTGGAAGTGAACATCCGCAGCGGCGACCCTGCCGGCAGCAGCAACGACAACTTCACGGCTGCTAACATCGTCTGGTGCGTGCTCGGCGCCGTTGTCTGGTTCTTCTTTGCGGCCGGCATCCTGTTCAAAGTATGATGGATGCCCGATGCTGCGCGCTAATCGGCTTTTTGGCCTGCCAGGGGAATCTCCGGCAGGAACACCAGCACGATCAACCCTGACAGCACCAGCAGCGCGCCTGCACCAAAGATGCCGGCGATCGCGTGGCGGTACACTGCCACCGTCGACGGCAGCACACTGACGCCGGGCCCCACTGCCGCCACGGCTTTCACGCCGTGGATGTGCAGCGAACGCGCCAGCATGGCACCCGAACCAGTCACGCCCAGCAAGCCGCCCAGGGAACGGAAAAAAGTCAGCATCGCCGTGCCCACGCCGCGCCGCGGCAGCGGCAAGGCGTTCTGCACCGCGATGGTCATGTTCGGCATCACCAGGCCCAGCCCTGCGCCAAGCAGGAAGATCGCCGGTTCGATCACCCAGTAGCCCCACCCTGCTTCCATGCCCAGTGCCAGCGCGGTGAAGGCCACCAGCGCAGCAACCAGCCCGCCCAGCTGCACGCCCTTGTACTTGCCGGTACGCGCCAGCCGGCGGCCGCTCAGCATCGAGGAGCCGACCAGGCCAAGCATCATCGCCACCGTGAGCAGGCCCGAACTGGCAGGGCTGCTGCCCATCACCACCTGGAAGAACAGGGGGAAGAACACGGTTGCGCCCATCAGCCCCATGAAGGTCAGCGCCATCACCACGCTGGCGATGTTGAAGACGCGGTTGCCGAACAAATCCGGCGGCAGCACCGGCTCCGGCACCTTGCGCACATGAATGGCCAGCCAGGCGCCCAGCACCACGGCCAGCATGCTGCACACCTGCACCTGCGGCGAATCCCAGGCCCATTCGGTGCCGCCCAGTGCCAGCACCAGCAGTGCCGACGTGATCGAACCCGTCATCAGAACGGAGCCCAGGTAGTCGACGCGATGTGCGTGGTGCACCTTCTCCTTGGGCAGCGCCCGCGCGATGGCATAGAAGGCTACCGCGCCGACCGGCAGGTTGACGTAGAAGGTCCAGTGCCACGACAGCGCATCGGTGATCAGGCCGCCCAGCACCGGGCCAAGCAGGCTGGTGGCGGCATACACCACCGGCACCATGCCCATGCGCTTGCCGCGCTCCGCGGGCGGAATGATGTCGGCGATGATGATCTGCGCCAGCGGCAGGAAGCCGCCCGCGCCCACGCCCTGCAGCGCACGGAACACGATCAGCTGTGTCATGTCCTGCGACAGCCCGCACAGCGCGGAGCCGAGCAGGAAGGCGCCCATGGCGACAAAAATCATTGGGCGGCGGCCGTACTGGTCGGCCAGCTTGCCGTACAGCGGCATGGTGGCGGTGGATGCCAGCACATAGGCCGTGACCACCCACGACAGGTGGGCCATGCCGCCCAGGTCGGCCACGATGCGCGGCAAGGCGGTGGCGACGATGCTCTGGTCCAGTGCACTGAGGCCCAGCACGGCCATCATGGCCAGGTAGACGGCGCGGATCTCGCGCTCGGTAACGGGAGTGTCCTTCATGGCGTTCCGATGATGTTCAGGGGTTCGATGGCAGCTTCCAGCGCGGCCAATTGAGCCGGCGTCAGGCGGGCGATGCGCTGCGCCATCCAGTCGCGCCGCTTGTCGCGCAGGGCTTCGATGCGCTCGGTGCCGAGCGCCGTGGCCTGCAGGCCGGAGCGGCGGCGGTCTTGCGGGTCGGGCGCGCTGCGCTCCACCAGCCCCGCCTCCTCCATCGCCTTGATATGGCCGCTCATGGTGGCGGCGCGCACGTTTTCCATGCGCGCCAGTTCGGCCACGCCTATGCCCGGCTGTTCCTGGATGATGGCCAGCAGCATGTACTGCACCAAAGGGATGTCGCCGCCGTTTTCGCTGGCGTCGCGGCGCATTTCGCGCACCAGCCGCTTCAGCGTCAGGCGCAACTCCTCGCTGGCGGCGAGCACGCGCGGCGACAGGCTTGCCTCATGTTTCTTTGACATTGATTTCGATAATTAGGTAGGCTACCTACCTATATTACCGGATTTCTCCTGGCCGCGCAAAAGCGCCAGCAAGTGTTCGCGCGCGGCCGCCAGCGTCATGCCCTTCTCCTGCAAGTGCGGCAGCAGCTTTTGGAACAGTTCGCGGCGCAGCGCTCCCGCCTCGGAAATATCGCGCCGGTCGCTGAAGAAATCCATCAGCGTGGAGCCGCACAGGCAATTGCGGTAAGCCTCGACGATCGCAACGCTGTCGTCGTCGAAGCTTTGCTTCAGGCCAGAGATATCCTTGCGGACCGATTGGGTTTGCTGCATGAAGTCTTGCGCGGTGGCGAACACCCTGCCGCAATAGCCGCAATGCTTGGGAAAGGCCGATGCAGCCAGCGCTTGCAAGCCCTCAAAGAAAAGACGTTCCTCCATTTTTGCAACCTCTTTCTTCCAGTGCGCTGCAATTTATGAGACAGTAAGTCTTTCGCGCCGCGGAGCACACATGACCCTGCAGGAGCATTGCCGACTCGAACCTCTGGAGCGCGCCCGCGCGCTGCATGCCAGCTTCTACACCGACCAGCAATGGCTGGAATTCGAACAGCGGGAAGTCTTCGGCGCGACCTGGCAGTTGGCCGCGCACACGGGCGAACTGGGTGCGGTGGGCGACCATGTGGTCGGCGACATTGCCGGCAAGCCGATCATCATCATACGCCAGCCCGATGGCAGCCTGCAGGCTTTCTTCAACGTCTGCCGCCACCGCGCCGGGCCGCTTGCAACCTGCAACGGCAAGGGCGCGCGGGCGCTGCACTGCAAGTACCACGGCTGGACTTACGAACTCGATGGCAGCCTGCGCGCCGCCACCGAAATGCAGGGCGCAGCCGATTTCGACAAGGCGGCGATCCGCCTGCCCCGGATCCAGGTGCGCGAGTGGCAAGGCCTGGTATTCGTGGCGCTGGATGCTGCCACGCCGCCGTTCGAGCAAGTCTTTGCCGGCATCGCCGAACGTATCGCGCCAACCGATCTGTCGCATATGCGCTTCGCCAAGCGCGACACCTACAAGCTCGAATGCAACTGGAAGGTCTATATCGACAACTTCCTCGAGGGCTACCACCTGCCCTTCGTCCATCCCGGCCTGTCGAAGGTGCTCGATTACCGCGTCTACGACACCGAGCTGGCCCAGTGGCATTCGCTGCAGCATTCGCCGCTGCGCAACAACGACGGCATCTACGGCGACGGCAATGCCTGGTACTACTTCATCTACCCGAACATCATGCTGAACATCACGCCGGGCAGGCTGCAGACCAACCGCATCCTGCCGGCCGGCCACCGGCAATGCATCGTGGAGTTCGATTATTACTACACCGACGACCCCGAAGTGCAGGCGCGCGTGCAGGCCGAGCAGGCCTTCAGCGACGAGATCCAGGCGGAGGACATCAGCATCTGCGAGCACGTCCAGCAAGGCCTGGCGTCCGGCTCCTACAGCGCCGGGCGCCTGAACCCCAAGCGCGAAAGCGGCGTGTGGCATTTCCAGAACCTGCTGCGCGCCGCCTATGCACGCCACGGATAAGCGCAAGCCGCTCGGCTTCTGGATGTGCACCTCCCTGATCGTGGGCAATATGATCGGCATGGGCATCTTCATGCTGCCCGCCGCGCTGGCGCCGTTCGGCAAGAACGCTTTCGCAGGATGGGCCATCACCGTGATCGGCTGCCTGTTCATCGCCCACGTCTTTGCCCGCCTGGCGCGCGCCATGCCGGGCGAGGACGGGCCTTACGGCTACTGCCGCCGCGCTTTTGGAAATGGCGTTGCCTTCTTCACCATGTGGTGCTACTGGGTGTCGATCTGGGTCACCAACGCCGCACTGGCGATCGGCATCGTGGGCTACCTGACGACGCTGGTGCCGGCCCTCTCCTCGCACCCTGCACTGCCGCCACTGGCGGCCATGGGCATTATCTGGTTTTTCGTGCTGGTCAGCCTGCGCGGGGCGCTGGCCTCAGGCCGGGTGCAGCTGGTGTCGGCCGCGCTCAAGCTGCTGCCGATGGGTGCCATCGTGCTGCTCGGCGCCTGGATCTTCGCCACCGACAGCGCGGCTTATGCGGCGCACTTGCCGCCGACGCCGTTCACGCTGGACGGCACGGCCGCGGCCGGCACCATCGCGCTGTTCGCCATGCTGGGGGTGGAATGCGCTTCCCTGCCAGCCACCAAGGTGCACGAGCCGGAGCACACCATCCCGCGCGCCACGATTGCCGGCACGCTGGTGGCGGCAGTCGTGTATGTCCTGGTTTGCACGATTCCCATGTTGCTGCTGCCGCAGGCGGAACTGGCTGCGTCCAATGCGCCCTTCGTCGACCTGTTCCGCCGCTATTGGGATGCTGGCAGCGGGCATTGGCTGGCGATTGCCGTCATCTTCAGCGGCCTTGGCGCGCTGAATGGCTGGACCATGCTGGCGGGAGAAGTAACGGCATCGATGGCCAACCACGGCATTTTTCCTGCCGTGCTGAAGGCGCCCAACCGCCATGGCGCGCCTGCCTGGTCGCTGTTGCTGGTGGGGGCGCTCGCCAGCGCCATGACCGCGATGAATTACAGCCGTTCGATGGCGGAAGCATTCACCTTCCTGACACTGGTGGTCACCGCGGCCAGCATGCCGCTCTACCTGGTCGGCGGCGCAGCGGTATTCACGCTGCACCGGCGCGGTGTGCTGGCGCGTGGCGCGGCGCTGTCCGTGAGCGCGGTGATGACCTGCATCTTTTCACTCTGGGCCTTTTACGGCATGGGCAAGGAAGCCTTCTGGTGGGGTGTCGCGCTGGGCGCGGTCAGCCTGCCGATGTTCTGGCTGGTGCGTTGGCGGCAGAAGGCGCAACAGGCTGCAGGCAGTACGCCACCAGCAGCAGCGCCGCAGTAACGGAGCCGGCCAGCGCCAGCCGGGCCGCCAGCGGCAGCGCGGCGGCGTGCGCGATCAACTGGTTCTGCAAGAGCACGGCGGCGGCGAAGGCCAGCAGCGCGCCGATGGTCCAGCGCATACCGCCAGCCGTGGCGCGGGTTGCGCTGTACAGGCGGCCAGGCGGCAGAACGAAGGCAGGCCAAGGATCGGCGGCGGCAACATCGGCCGGGCGCCAGCCCGTGTGGCGGAACCACAGCGATAGCTTGTCGCGCCAGCGCGCGGCACGCACCGCATCGCGCCACATCACAGCCGGCCAGGCGAATTGCGCCCACACTGCATTCCAGCCCGGTCCACCCTTGCGCACGCCGTACACGCACGCCTCGCCTTCCTCTATATAAGTGCCGAACAGGCGGTCCCAGAGCATCAGCGTGGCAGCGTAGTTGCGGTCCAGGTAGACGTCGTTGACGGCATGATGCACCCGATGGGCGCTGGGCGTATTGAGGATGCCTTCGATCAGCGGCACGCGGCCAACCAGGCGGGTATGGATCCAGAACTGGTAGAACTTGCTCAGCGTGAGCTGGATGATGAAGACGCCCGGCGGGCAGCCAAGCAGCGCCAGCACCATGAACAGCGGCGCATGGAACACGTCCTGGAAAGCGCCCTGGCGCAGCGCGGTAGTGAGGTTGAATTCTTCGCTCTGGTGGTGCGGCGAATGCACCGCCCACAGGAAGTTGATCTCGTGCGACCAGCGGTGCGCCCAGTAATAGACAAAGTCGAAGGCGACAAACGACCAGGCCCAGGTCGACACCGACCCCGGCGCCGATTCCCACAACGACCAATGGCTGAACACCCAGCCATAAGCCAGCAGCATGGCGGATTTGGTGAACACTTCCAGCGTCACCGTCCAGATGCCGCAAGCCATGCTGGTCAGGCTGTCGGCCAGGGAATACGCCTTGATGCGGCGGCGATGGGCCAGCCAGGCTTCTGCCGCGATCATCACGAGGAAGACCGGTGTGGCCGCGGCCACCAGGGCATTGTTATCGAGCATGCGCAGGCTTGGCGCCAGCCTTGCGGCCAAGGGCGCTGCGCAGCACTTCGCCGACGGGACGGTTCAGCACCGCCGCAACGTTCTGCATGCGTTTGGAGTCCAGCATCGGACGCGTATTCTGCGCGGCCAGGGCGGCCTGCGCAGCCTGGGCCGCGGCCAGGGCTCGCTCCTTCGCCTCGCGCCGTGCGGCAGCGGCGATATCGGCCAGTTGCGCCAACTGCACCTCGTTCGGAAAACCCTCCACAAAGTAGCGCGGCGGGTAGTCGTCGGTGCGCTGCATCAGCGCGCCCACGATCGGCATGGCGGCATCCCAGCTCACGGTGATCGGCGGGTCGAGGCTGGAAGGATCGGCAAAGTACAGCAGGTCGGTCTTCGGCAGCAGGCTTGGCATGTCGCGCGTCCAGGTGCAGGCGCTGGTGCGGACCTGCTCCGGGCCAAGCTTGCCGACCAGGTAGGTCACCACGCAGCGATTGCGTCCGCTGGCCCATTCGTGCGCCTTCAGCAGTTCTTTCTGCAGGCGGTAGTCGTTGCCTTCCACGTATTTGGACAGGCTGTTCAGGCGCCTGGTCAGGCTTGGCGGCACAAAGATTTGCCAACGGTCGTCCACCAGGCGCAGCAAGCGCGGCATGACCATCTTTTCTTCGCGCATGGCTTCAATCGCTGCCTTCAGCATCGCGCTCATCGCCACTTCATTCTGGTCGCTGCACACCATCAGCACGCCGCGCGTCGGCACCATGACCACCGGGCGGCCTTCTGGCACGGCAGCCTTGATCAGTTCAGGCAGCAGCATGCGCGAGGAACCGTAGCCATCCTCCCATCCGCCGCCAAACACGCCTTGCGCAGAAGGCAGCAGCGGCGCGGTCGAGCGGGCACGCAAATTGGCCAAGGCAGCTTCGTAGGCGGCATCCTCGCTCAGTCCCCAGGCCTCGAGGTGGGCCCGCGCCACGCGGTGCGTGACCGTACCGCGATGGAAGGCCAGGCCCATCTCAAGGCCATCACAGATAGGACGGAACAGCAGCGGCGAGTAGCCCCGCGCGGCGGCCAGCATGGCTTGCCCGCGCTCGGCACTGTTGCGCACGATCGGCAGCAGGTGGCGCACGACCTCCTCCACCATGCCGGGCGTATTGCCCATCAGGACCATGCCCGCGGTGTGGCGCAACAGGTCTTCGCTGGCGGCCAGTGATACCCCCAGCCATTCCTGGTACATGCTCTCCAGCGGCACCAGCAGTTCAAGCGGATAAGGCGACTCCGGGCCGGGAACGCCAAACAGCTCGCCTTCGGCCTCCATGAAAGTCCAGCGCCGGCCAGGGTCCAGCAGTTCCAGGTGGGATTGCAGTTGCACCGCATATTCCGCCAGCGTGGCACGCGGCGGCGGCGCCTTTTCCTCTTCGACTTCGCAGCGGATACCGCAGGTCATCAAGGCATCGCGGAAGCGCTCGGCCATGGCCCAGTCGACGCCCTTCTTCACGATCGCCCCATTGCCGGCGGCGATCGGGCGCACGGCTTCCAGCGGGCGGCGGAACAAAAGCATCAGGCGTGCCTCGACCCGCTCCTGCTGGAAGCCGCTCCGTACGCCAAGGGTTTTGATCCGGTAAGTTGCCACGAACGTCGCCACGCAGACAAAGTTGAACAAATTGCAACGGCATTGTAAGGGAAGCCGGACGTTAACAGTTCAGCAAAGCTGTATCATGTTGGCCCCATGCCACAAACCATTATATCTCTCGCGACTAGCGATTTAATTGTAAAGAAGAGCCGTTTTCTCGGTTTTGTCCAGCCGGTCGCGGACCGCGCCGAAGCACAGGCCATCGTCGCCCGGCTGCGCGCCGAGCATCCCGACGCAGCCCACGTGTGCTGGGCCCTGCTGGCCGGCGGCCAGTCGGCGGCGGTCGATGACGGCGAACCGGGCGGCACCGCCGGCCGCCCCATGCTGGACGTGCTGCGCCACCAGGACCTGGAAGGCGTGCTGGCAGCCGTGGTGCGCTATTACGGCGGCATCAAGCTGGGCGCCGGCGGCCTGGTGCGGGCCTATACCGACGCCGTGGCCCAGGCCCTGCTGACAGTGGAAAAAGTCGCCATCGTGCGCCATGCCGAACTGCACTGCACCCTGCCTTACTCCCTGGAAGGCTTGCTGCGGCGCGAACTGGCGGCGGCCGGCGCCACCCTGCTGCAGGTAAGCCACGACCAGCGCGTAACACTGGCCTTCCGCATTGCGCAGGCCGCCGCGCCAGCCCTGGTGGCGCGGCTGAACGAGGCTGGCAGCGGCCAGCTCGAGTGGCCGGCGCAGCAAGATGCATAATTCAAATAGTTACAATTAAATAATTTCCTATTAACAATTTTTGCGTTATTGGCCGGGTCTGGCTACTGTCCTAGACATGCGCGATGAAACACTATTTTCAGGCAACCAGCTCGCGTCGCTGTTGAATGCCCTGCCCGACCCTGCGTTCATCCTGACACGCAGCGGCCGCTACATGTCCATCTTCGGCGGCATCGACGTGCGCTACTACCATGATGGCTCGCACCTGATCGGCAAAACGGTCGGCGACGTGCTGACGGCGGACAAGGCGAGCTGGTTCCTGAAAGAGATCGAAACCGCCCTGGCCTGGCGCGCCCTGCACATTGTCGAATACAGCCTGGTGCAAGGCGACATCAAGGGACTGGCAACCAGCGGCCCCAGCTACCGTCTCTGGTTCGAAGGCCGCATCCAGGCACTGGATTTCCAGGTGGACGGCGAAGATGCGGTGCTGTGGGTTGCCAGCAACATCACGGCGCGCAAGGAACTTGAAGTCCAGCTGCGCACGCTGAGCGAAGTGGACTCGCTGTCCGGCCTGCTGAACCGCCGCAAGCTGATGAGTGTGCTGGCCGAGCATTTCGATACCTTCGAGCGCTACGCGACGCCGATGGCCATGCTGATCTTCGATATCGACCACTTCAAGCGCGTCAACGACGAGCATGGCCACCTGGCCGGCGACGTGGTGATCAAGACCACCGCCGAGGTCTGCCAGCGCGAACTGCGCAGCACCGATTCGCCAGCCCGCCTGGGCGGCGACGAATTCGTGGTCCTGATGCCACACACCAGCTGCGAGCAGGCGACGCCGATTGCCGAACGCCTGCGCCTGCGCATCGCGGAAACCCTGCAAGGCCTGGGCCGCATCGGCGAAGCGGTCACCATCAGCGGCGGGCTGGCCTGCTTCCACGCAGGGGACGGCTCCTGCGAAGACGTGCTGAAACGCGGCGACGACGCGCTGTACCAGGCCAAGCGCGCCGGCCGCAACCGCATCGTCCCCGCCAGTTGAGGCTTGCGAGGGCTTGATAAAAGGTTCAGAATTCCCTGAAAGCCCGAGGGAGGTTGCGATGGACTCTTTACTACAGTTCAAACCTGGCGACACCTGGCTGCTGCGCAGCCGTAGCGCGCGCGCCATGAATCACCTGCTGGCACCGGCCTCCACGCCGCGCGCCGCCACCCTGCCGGCCGTGGCCCGATGGCGTGGCCGTGAATCCCTCCCCCATCACCTGCTCGACAAGCTGCGCGAATCGCGCGCCAGCCACGCCTATGCGCGCCGCCTGGAGGACCTGCAAGTCTGCGTCGCACGCGCGGAAGTGCAGCTGCGCCAGCTGGCCGCGCCGCAGGTCTGGCAAGTGCCGGGCGCCGGCCCGGTGCTGGGCGGCGACGCCATGCTGGCGAGCTGGCACAAGATGGCTGACGGCGGCCCGCTGGCGCGCGAATTCGCCACCTACGCCTGCCACGTTTCCGCCTGCACCCGCCAGCTGCAGGAAGCGCTGGCCAGCTTCGACCTGCTGCTCCAGCAAGCCAGGTCGCCCGAACGGCATGGCGCGCTCCATGAGCTGGGCGAACGCCTGCTGGCCTGGGGCGACGCCATGGTGGAAGATGAGGTGGCGGACGAGGTCATGCTGCGCATCCAGGCCTACCCCGAGCTGTACGAGGAAATGCTGGACGAAGGCGACGGCGGCAGTGACGAGGCAGCCGCCAGCCTGGAGTCGCTGGGCGATGCCGACCTGCTGCGCCTGGACTGGGCCGGTGGCCAGCGCAGCAAACTCCTCAAGTCCCTGGCCCGGTTGCGGGCCTGAGCGGCAGCCAACTGATACGGTCGTTTCCGGGCGCTTCTGCGCCTGTTTTTCGAGGCTGTGCCGGCGCACAATAAGCCAACCTCGAAAGGAAACGACATGGACGACACCAAACCCCGCGGCTTCGGCGAAACCATGCTGGCCGTCGCCTGGTCCTTCATCGGACTGCGCCGGCGCAGCGACTTTGAACGCGACGTCGGCGCCCTGCGGCCCGGCTACGTCATCGCCGGCGGGCTGATTGCCGCCAGCTGCTTCGTCGGCATCCTGCTGTTCGCCGTGCGCCTGGCCACGTCGTGATGCAGCTTGAACACGCCCACCAGGGTATCGAGGTGGGTGGCCTGCTGCTTCAGGGCATCCGCCGCTGAGGCGGCTTCCTCCACCAGCGCGGCGTTTTGCTGCGTCACCGTATCCATCTCCGTCACAGCCCGGTTGATCTGCTCGATGCCGGCGCTCTGCTCCTCGCCGGCGGACGTAATCTCGCGCATGATTTGCGACACCCGCTGCACCGAAGCCACCACTTCATCCATCGTGCTGCCGGCGCGGGCCACCAGGGCGCTGCCCTGGTCAACCTGCTCCACCGAATTGACGATCAGGTCCTTGATTTCCTTGGCGGCGGCCGCCGAACGCTGCGCGAGCTGGCGCACCTCGCTGGCGACAACGGCAAAGCCGCGCCCCTGTTCGCCGGCGCGCGCCGCTTCCACTGCCGCATTCAAGGCCAGGATGTTGGTCTGGAAGGCGATGCCGTCGATCACGCCGATGATGTCCGAGATCTTGCGCGAGGAATCGCTGATCGAACCCATCGTCTGTACCACCTGCCCCACCACGGCGCCGCCTTGCTGCGCCACCGCGGTGGCCACCGCCGCCAGCTCATTGGCCTGGCGCGCATTGTTGCCATTTTCGCGCACAGCACTGGTCAGCTCCTCCATCGAGGACGCGGTTTCCTCCAGCGCGCTGGCCTGCTGCTCGGTACGCGACGACAAGTCCATATTGCCGGCCGCGATCTGGGTGGCGGCGGTGTTGATGGTTTCCGTCCCCTGCCGCACTTCGGACACGATGCGCAGCAGGCTGTCCCGCATCACGCTCATGGCCTTCATCATGCTGGCTTCATCGTCCTTGCGGGTTTCCACATGCACGGTCAGGTCGCCGGCAGCGATGCGGCCGGCAATTTCGGCCGCCACATCGGGCTCGCCGCCCAACTGGCCAAGCAGGCGGCGGGCAATCACGGTGGCGGCGGCCACCCCGGCCACCAGCGCCAAGGCGCTCATCACCAGCATGATGGTGCGGGCCGAAGCATAAGCTTCGGAGGCCGCGGCGGCATCCCTGGCATTGTGTTGACGCTGCAGCTGCACATCTTCATCCATCACGTCCTGCCAGCGCTGGGTCGCCGGGCCGGCCTTCTGCAACAGCACGGCCATCGCCTCCTCGTCCTTGTGCTGCATCGCCAACTGCAGCAGCTGGTCGGTCAGTGGGCGGGCTTCCTGCTGCAGCGCGCGAATCCGAACGCGTATTGCCTTGCCCTCCTCCGTGGCCGGCAGGGCTTCCAGCGCGGACTGAGCCTTGTCGTATTGGGCCCGGGCTGCCTGGATCTTGGGCAGTTCGCGTTGCATGGCCGCTTCATCGGACAGCAGCACCAGGGTGCGCGTGACGCGTGCGACGATGTGCACCGCTTCCGACATGTCCTGCACATAGGCCAGCTTCGCCACATTAAGCTGCACGACTTTCTCCAGCTGGGCGTGGATGCGGTGCATATTGTAGATACCGAGTCCCGACACGCCGGCCATCAGCGCCAGTACCAGGCCAAAACCCAACGCCAGCCGGGTGCCTACCTTCATCGATTGCTTCGACATAGCTATTCCTTTCGTAGCGACTCTGCAACCTCGGTACTGCAAATAGGCAAGACTACACCAATTCAATTAGAATCTGTCGATTCCAAAACATAAGCCGCCGCCCCCTACATGAACCTGCAAGTGATCCTCAACCTGGCCGTTGCCGCCATTGTGCTGGCCTTCCTCGTCATGCAGCAGAAACGCCACGCGAGCTTTACGGTGCGCGTATTCAGCGCCCTGGGGCTGGGTGTTGTCCTGGGCGCAGGGCTGCAGGCACTGTATGGCGCCGGCAGCGATGTCGTTAAAGTAACCGGCCAGTACCTCGATATCGTCGGCAGCGGCTACGTCAAGCTGCTGCAGATGATCGTGATGCCGCTGATTATGGTATCCATCGTTTCGGCCATCCTCAAGCTGCGCAATGCCAGCTCGCTGGGCAAGATCAGCGCCCTCACTATTGGCACCCTGATGCTGACGACCACCGTGGCGGCGGCGATCGGCATCCTGATGGCCAAGCTGTTTGGCCTGAGCGCAGCGGGCCTGGCTTCCAACGCGGCGGAAGTGGCGCGCGGCGCCTACCTGGAAGGCAAGCTGGCCGACGCGCAATCGATCTCGCTGCCGAACATGCTGCTGTCCTTCATCCCGAGCAATCCCTTCCTCGACATGACGGGCGCGCGCAAGACATCGACTATTGCGGTGGTGGTGTTCGCGGTGTTCGTCGGCGTGGCTGCCATCGGCATCGCGGAAAAGAAGCCTGAGCACTTCACCTCCTTCGACCACGCCGTGCACGTGGCGCACACCATCGTGATGCGCATTGTGACGCTGGTGCTGCGCTTGACGCCTTATGGCGTGTTCGCGCTGATGGCGCAGGTGGTCTCGAGCTCCAGCTATGCCGACATCCTGAACCTGATCGGCTTTGTGGTGGCGTCCTACTGCGCCCTGCTGCTGATGTTCTGCGTACACCTGGCAATGGTCAGCGCCAGCGGCCTCAATCCGCTGCGCTACACCAGGAAGATTCTGCCGGTACTGACTTTCGCCTTTACCTCGCGCACCAGCGCAGGCTCGATTCCAATGAGCGTGCAGACCCAGACCCAGCGCCTGGGCACGCCGGAAGGCATCGCCAACTTCGCCGCTTCGTTCGGCGCCACCATCGGCCAGAACGGCTGCGCCGGCATCTACCCGGCCATGCTGGCGGTGATGATTGCGCCGACGGTCGGCATTGACCCGTTCACCGCATCGTTCCTGGTGCCGCTGCTCGCGATCATCACCATCGGCTCGGTCGGCGTGGCCGGTGTGGGAGGCGGCGCGACCTTTGCGGCGCTGATCGTGCTGTCTTCCATGAACCTGCCGGTGGCACTGGCAGGCTTGCTGATTTCGATCGAACCGCTGATCGACATGGGCCGCACCGCGCTGAACGTCAGCGGCTCCATCGCCGCCGGCACCGTCACCAGCAGGGTGATGGGCGAGACCAATATGGCGGCCTTCGCCAGCGACCAGGAATTGCAGGTCGATTCCCAGTCGGCTGCCTGAATATGCTGATTCGCTACGAATTCGAAGTCGGCGCCAGCGCTGAATACCTGTTCAAGCTCACCCAGGATTACGGCCTGCGGGCAAAATGGGATCCGCTGACGACCGAGGCCTTCCTGGTCAACGCCACCGATGCGGCGCAAGGCGAGCTGGTTCGCTGCACTGCGGCCAATGGCCTCAGCATGGATACGGTGTACGTGTCCTACCAGCCCAACAAGGTCGCTGCCGTGAAGCTGATCAAAGGCCCATATATCTTCGACAAGTTTGCCGGTGGCTGGAACTTCAAGGAACTCGGTCCCGACAAGACTCGCGTCCTTTTCTCGTACAACATTACGACCAAGCCGCGCTGGCTTTCGTGGCTTCTGACTCCCGTGGTGGTGTTCTTTTTCAAGCGCGAGACCAGAAAGCGGATCGCCGCGCTCCAGAAATACGCTGTGGCCAACTACAGGCACGAAGTGAATTGACGGGGCAGGCCATCCACACCAAGCTTCGCCCACGCGATGCATCCTGACACGTCCAGGCCTTCATATTGAAGAAACAATGAGTAAATTAGGATGTGTTTGCGGCCATACGATCCGTGACCAATCGAACGCCCTTCCATACAAAGCATCGCTCCTGCGCGACATTGACCAAGATCGGTTTTTCGACTGGTTGATTGAAGAAACCCAAAGCTTTGTCGAAGCAGCGCAGCGTGGAGCGGTTGACGCCTGGTTGCTGGAGAAAGGCTATGGTCAGGAATACGTCTTGTTGAAGCTGCCCCACGGCCATATCCTGCATGACCACATTCATTCGCAGTATGTTGAGTACAAACGAGACCTGTACGAATGCACCAACTGTGGCCGCGTACTCATTGAAACCGCACAGTCCAACGCGTTCGCGAGTTTTTCGCCCGACAAGCAACCGGCAGGAAATCTGCTAAGCGAATAATTCCGCTTTTTAGACTACGTCAGCGGCACGCCAGCTCTGACAACACTCAAATTCATCCTATGACTTCAGCCCGTTGGACAGAGTTACTCGTTGAACCCAATGCCATTCTTGGTCCGTACGGAGGCTCCGCTCCTTCTTTGCGCACTTTTGCACCGCATTCTTGGCGCGTCGACTTCGACCAAGTAGCGATTGCTGGCCAGTTTTTGTCCTTGCCCGATAATGTCCCGGCTAGCTGGCGGTCTTCCGGCAAGGCTCGTGCTGAAGCGGCATTCGTGTTCCATGAGGTCCGATTGCTAGAGATTCAAGGCTTATTGGAACGAGGCCTCGGCGATGACACGCTTCACGGACAGCCATGTGGCGTCACCGGTATTTGCTCGTTTATCGAAACGTCGGAGCCGTTTCTAAAGAATGCTCACGGCGAAGTGCTCACATATTGGAAGCGCTTTGACTTCAACCAGGAAGCATTCTCTTTCAGAGTTGAGGCTGGGGATGTTTCGATTAGCTGCGGACCGACCAGCCTTGCCAGGTTTCGGCCGTGATGCTGATCAACGGCCCCGGCTAACCATGGTGATTTGATCATCGTAGATTTAGCCGCCATAATGCGGTTTAATAATTCGTCAACACCCAGGACAATTTTGTCACGAGCCGCACAGCGAAGGGCCGCCTGTTTCTTCAGTTGAACTCATGTCATTCTTCCTCATGCAAGCGGAGCAATTGGCCACCGATGCAGTTAATGATCCGCAGGCTTTCATGATCATTCACAGCGGCGCCTCAATTCGGAAGCGGCCGAACTGGCATCTGCATGTATTCGTAGTGCAGTACCGTTGGCAGATGGCTTGGGTCTATATGATCCTCGCCACCAAGAACGTCACGTTAGCTGCCGCCGCTGCGATACGGACTGCAATGACTCGCCGCTCAACGTCCGTTGACACAATCGCACAGTAGCATGCCCATGGAAATGATGCGATCAGGAATCCGGATTTCAAGTGCGATTGCGGCGGGTGCGGGCCTGGTATTCGTACTGCCTGACTCATGGTTCATGCCAGTCTTCTTTATTTCGATATGTGCTACGCTGCTCCTTGGGGTTATATCCCGCGTGAAGGTCAAAGAAAACCGTCCTGTTGACCCGTTTGTTTATCTCGCGGCATCCATCCTGAAGTTGCCGGATCGGCCTTTTGCCAAAGTTCGCGATGGATGGGCATTGCGAAGTTTCGCCGTCCTTGCAGCATTCGTGGTCAGTCTTGCGATATCGGTGATACTTCGCGCGAATATCTGACCTTGAACGCGGCCGCTGGATTTAATTCGCCATCAGGTGATTCTCCAGCCTCGGGCTGAACGACTGTCCGGAATCGGACACCCGCGTGCGAGTCCGCACACCGCAACAGCCCTTCGGCCACGAAAACAAGGGGCTTGCAGTGGTGGCACGGAGATTGCAATGTCCCTGCCATGGACCAAGCAATCAACCCTTCAATCATCAAACGCCGCCGGCGTGCCACCCTGCTGTCGGCAGGCGCCGCCCTGTCGCTGGTTTGCGCCACCGTGTGGGCCATTAATCGCGCAGTAGCACCGAGTGCGGCTGCCAGCGAACTGAATATCGCCGAAGTACACCAGGGCAGCATTGCCGACACCATCGGCGCCGCAGGTGTCGTGGTGCCGGTACATGAGGAGCAGGTGCCCAGCCCGTTCCAGACCCGCATCGCCAAAGTGCACGCCCGCCCCGGCCAGCAAGTCAGCGCCGGCGCCCTCCTCCTCGAACTTGACAACCAGTCCGTCAAGCTGGAAATGGAGCGCCTCAAGGAACAACTGGCGCAGCAAGACAACCGCATCCAGGTCCTGCGCCTGGAACAGGAGCAGAAGCGCAAGCAGCTAACCAGCAGCATCGAGTTGCTGCAGCTGGACCTGCAATCAACCCGCGCCAAGCTGCAACGCTCGCAAACCCTGCGCCAGCACGGCGGCGTTTCGGCGGAAGACCTGCTGACGGCCGAATTGAACGTCAAGCGCAATGAAATCCAGTTGCGCCAGCAGCAGGAACAGGTCGAAGACGTACGCCGCGCCACCGCCAGCAATATCGAAGGCGCGCAGCTGCAGCAAAGCATCCTGCGCAAGCAGCTCACGCAGCAGGAAGAACTGCTGGCCCGTACCCAGGTGCGCGCCCCCTTCGACGGCATGCTGACCTGGTTGCTGCAGGATGAAGGCGCGGCCGTGGCAGCCGGCCAACTGGTGGCGCGCGTGTCCGACCTGCACAACTACCGTGTGGAAGCCACGCTCTCCGATTTCCACGCCCGTCGCGTAGAACCGGGCCAGGCGGTGCTGGTCGAACAAGGCGCCCTGCAGCTGCAAGGCAAAGTGCACACCATCCTGCCCGAGATCCAGGACGGCACCGTCAAGGTGCTGGTCACGCTCGACCAGCCGAATCATCCGCAACTGCGCAACAAGCTGCGCGTGGATGCCAATATCGTGGCCGCACGCAAGGAATCCGCACTGGTGGTGGCGCGCGGCCCCGCCTTCAATGGCCGCGGCCAGCAAGCCGTCTTCGTCGTCGACGGCTCAACGGCGCGCAAGGCGACGGTAAATATCGGCGCCAGCGACGGCAGACAGGTTGAAATACTCGGCGGCGCGCGCGCCGGCGCGCGCCTCATCATCTCCGACACCACCCGCTTCAAAGACCACGACACCATCAGGATTGCCCAATGATCAAACTCGAACAAATCAGCAAGACCTACCATACCGACAAGGTGCAGACGCTGGCCTTGAAGGGTATCGACCTGCACATCCGGAAATCCGAATTCGTCTGCATCATGGGCCCCAGCGGATGCGGCAAAAGCACGCTGCTGAACATCATTGGCCTGCTGGATCGCCCTGGTACCGGCGCCATTCATATCGGCGGCGAGCAAGTGCAGTCGTACAAGGACAAGCACGTGGCCCGCCTGCGCAACGACACCTTCGGCTTCATCTTCCAGAGCTTCCACCTGATTAACGACCTGCGTGTGATCGATAATGTGGAACTGCCCCTGCTTTATCGCAGCATGCCTGGCAGCGAACGCCGCGAGCGCGCCCGCGCCGCACTGGAGAAGGTCGGCCTCGGGGCGCGCATGGAGCACTATCCCAACCAGCTCTCCGGCGGCCAGCAGCAGCGCGTGGCCATTGCGCGCGCCATGGTCGGCCAGCCCGGCGTGCTGCTGGCCGACGAACCGACCGGCAATCTCGATAGCAAGATGGGCGCGGAAGTCATGGATATCCTGCTCAAGCTGAACGAGGAAGGCACCACCGTCGTCATGGTTACCCACGATGAAGCGGAAGCGCGCCGCGCCCACCGCATCGTGCGCGTATTCGATGGCCAGTTGGTCGCGTAAGGTGCCGCCATGCTGAAGAACTATCTGATCACGGCGTGGAACGTATTCCAGCGCCGCAAGCTGTTCACGGCCATTAATCTTGCCTGCATTGTCCTGACCCTGGTAGTGCTGCTGGTCGTCACCGCCATGCTGCAGGAGGCGTTCTATCCATCCGGCGTCGAGCATCGCAGCAACCGCTTCCTGCAAGTGAACCTGCTGGAAGCGACCAATGAGAAAATGACGGCCATCAGCCGCAGCCCGCTTGGCTATCGCGTCATCGATAAATATCTGAAGCCAATGCCGGGCGTGGAGCTGGTTGCCGCCGTCACCGGCATCGAGCCAACTGCCGTCATCATGAATGGCGCCAGCACCGAGGTGAATATGCGCCACACCGATGCCGAATACTGGCGCGTGCTGGACTTCAAGGTACTGGCCGGGCGCGTGCCGAACGATGACGACGTGGCGCAAGGCCGCATGGTGGCCGTGCTGGCGCGCTCCATGGCACTCAAACTGTTCGGTGATCCAGCCCCGCTGGACCGCAAGATCGAAACCGGCGGCCAGACTTTTATCGTCATCGGTGTCGTGGAGGATGCGCTGCACCTGAACGCCTATGCCGACATGTGGGTGCCGGTCACCACCTACCCGAATACCACTTACCGCCATCAGATGACGGGCCGCTTCTTCGCCTTGCTGCTGGCGCGCAGCCCGGACGATCTGCCGGCCATTCGTGCCGAGGTGCAGCGCATTGCCGCCCGCATGGATTTCGCCGGCGATCCGGAATTCAGCAAGGGACAGATGTGGGCCGACAGCAAAATCGACATGTTTGCCCGCACCCTGACCAGCAGCAAGGACGTCAGCCCGGAAATCGGCGCCGTGCTCCCCGGCGGCAAAGGCATCGGCGGCGCCAGCCTGGTCCTGGCGGGCGTGGCTTTGCTGATGCTGCTGTTCATGACGTTGCCGGCACTGAACCTGGTCAACCTGAACGTCGGCCGCATCATGGAGCGCAGCACGGAAATTGGCGTGCGCAAAGCCTTCGGCGCCAGCAACGCGCAATTGGCCGTGCAGCTGGTACTGGAAAACGTCCTGCTATGCCTGGCCGGCGGCGCTATCGCCTTGCTGCTGGCCGCGGGAGTGCTGTGGTGGCTGGAAGTGGCCGGCCCTATCCCCTACCTGAAAGTGGGCATCAACCTCGCCGTTTTCGGCTGGGGCCTGCTGATCACCGTTGTCTTTGGCGTGTTATCCGGCGTGGTACCGGCGCTGAAGATGTCCCGCCTCGACCCAGTCCACGCACTGAAGGGAGCCGCTTGATGCTGCGCCATTTGCTGAAACTGACCTGGAAGCGCAAGACGCGCAATTTGATGCTCAGCGTGGAAATCATGCTGGCCTTCGTGATCGTGTTCGTCATCGCCGCCACCGGCGCGCGCTATTGGCAGCTATATCACCAGCCGCTCGGGTTCCAATACGCGGATGTGTGGGCGGTGCAGTTGCAGCCGCCGAACGGCAATCTGCCCGGCCGTACCGAAGGTGTGCACGACCGGTTCCTGCGCGCGCTGACAGCCTTGCCGCAAGTGGAGAACGCTGCTTTGACGACCTTCCCCTTGTTTCAGGAAGCCTCCATGGTCAGCAGGATCGCCCTGCCCGACGGCAGCCGCCATGTGCGCGCCAACATGACTGAGGCCAGCGACCAGTTCTGGTCCACCATGGGCATGAAGCTTGAAGCAGGCCGCTGGCCGGCGCAGCAGGATGCCGGCGCGGACGTAACTGCGACCGTGGTGAACCATCGCATGGCCGAGGAGCTATTCCCGGGCACTTCGCCGCTTGGCCAGGTGTTGGCTGCCGAATCGAGCGATCCGAAGAATGCCAGCCGTTTCCGCATCGTCGGCGTGATCGGGGATTTCCGCAGCAAGGGTGAATTCATGTCGCCACGTCCCTTCATGCTGTTCCGCCACTCCGAGCTCGATGGCGTGAAGCTGCAAATGACGCTCGTGGTCAAAATGCGCCCCGGTACGCCGCGCGCCTTCGAGCTGGATCTGCAGCGCCAGCTCAAGCAGGTGCGCAACGACTGGAGTTACACCATCAATCCCTTGTCCGAACTGCGCAAATCGCAACTGGAGGTGCAACTGGTACCGCTCAAGGTCCTGTCGGTCATTGCAGCCTTCCTGCTGGCGATGGTGGGCTTTGGCCTGTTCGGCGTGCTGTGGCAAAACACCTCGCGACGCATACCGGAAATCGGCCTGCGCCGCGCCATGGGCGCCACTGCCGCCAGCATCGCGCGCCAGATCGTGACCGAACAGCTGCTGCTTAGCAGCGTTGCGATGACGGCCGGGCTGGCGTTGCTGGTGCAGCTGCCGCTGACCGGCGCTCTCGGCGAGGCGTTGAACTGGCAGGTGTTCATCGGCGCCGCGGCCCTTTCAATGGGCGTTATCTATCTGCTATCCTTGCTGTGCGCCGTGTATCCTGGCTGGCGCGCCAGCCGGCTCCATCCTGCCGCTGCCCTGCATCACGAATAATAGGAAAACATGCGCCGCATCTTGATTGTTGACGACGACAGCGCCGTACAGGTTTCGCTGCAACTGCTGCTGAAACAGGCGGGCTATGAGGCACGCTGCTGCGACGATCCGCAGCATGCCTTGCAGGCGCTTGCCGCCGGCCAGTTTGACCTGGTGCTGCAGGATATGAACTTCTCGCTGCAGACCAGCGGCGAGGAAGGCTTGGCGCTGCTCACCGCCGTTCGCGCCGCCCACCCTGCACTGCCAGTGCTGCTGATGACGGCCTGGGGCTCGATTACCTTGGCAGTGAAAGGCATGCAGGCGGGTGCCGCCAACTTCTTCACCAAACCCTGGGACAATGCGCAGTTGCTGGAACTGGTGCGCACCACCCTGGCTGCCGTGCCGCAGCAGGCTGGCGACGGGCCCACGCGCGGCGAACTGGATCGCCAGTTCGACTTCGCCAACATCATCGGCGAACACCCCAAACTGTTGCGCGTGCTGGCCACCATCGGCCAGGTGGCGGCAACACGGGCACCGGTGCTGATCCTCGGCGAAAGCGGCTGCGGCAAGGAACTGGTGGCCGACGCCATCCATCGCAACAGTCCGCGCGCCGCGCTGGCGCCGGTCAAGATCAATATGGGCGCCGTGACGCCCAGCCTGTTCGAAAGCGAGATGTTCGGCCACGTGAAGGGCGCCTTTACCGATGCGCGCAGCGACCGGCGCGGCCACTTTGCCACGGCAAACGGCAGTACCTTGTTCCTCGACGAGATCGGCGAGCTGCAGCGGCCCGACCAGGTCAAGCTGCTGCGCGTGCTGCAGGACCAGACTTTCACGCCGGTTGGCGCCAGCCGCAGCGAGCAGGCTGACGTGCGCGTGGTCTCCGCCACCAACCGCGAACTGGCCGAGATGGTGGCTGATGGCAGCTTCCGCGAAGACCTTTTCTATCGCCTTAACCTGATCACCATCCGCCTGCCGGCGCTGCGTGAGCGGCGCTCCGATATCCCGCTGCTGGTGCGGCACGTCCTCGGCGTGGTGGCCAGCAGCTACGGCCTGCCGCCGGCCAGCGTCACGCCGTCGGCCATGGACTGGCTGATGGCGCAGCAATGGCCTGGCAATATCCGCCAGTTGCGACAGACGCTGGAACGCACCATGCTGCTGGCCGGCCGGGCGCTGCTCGACAAACCCGACTTCATCGCCGCCAGCGCGCACGAAGAGGGCGGCAGCCAGCGCCTTGGCGTGGACGGCATGACGCTGGATCAGGTCGAACGGCTGATGATCGGCAAAGCAATGGAACAGCACCAGGGCAATATCACACGCGTCGCTGCCACGCTAGGCCTGTCGCGCGCCGCCCTGTACCGCCGCCTGGAACGCCATGGCATCAGCGTGGCAGAGCCCGTGTCACACCAAGGGGCGCCCCTAGGGGCAAGGGTGTGACACGAACACCGCCGATGCGCCTCCAACTCTATGCTTACCTCGCGGCGCTGCATGCGCTGCTGTTCGTGCTGGCGATTCTTCAGCTGCGTGAATGGCCATGGCTGTTCATCGGGGTGGAGGTGCTGCTGGTGGGCAGCTTCCTGCTTGGCGTGCGCTTGTTGCGGCGTGCGCTGGAGCCGCTTGGCTATACCCAGCGCCTGCGCGAGCTGCTGCAGGACCAGGATTACGCCGCACGCTTGCGGGACAGCGGGAGCGGCAGCGATGAACTGGGACAGTTGGTTGCCCAGTTCAACGCTTTGCTCGATACCCTGCATGCCGAACGCCTGCGCATCGGAGAGCAGCAGGGTTTCCTGGACCGGTTGCTGGAGGCCACGCCGAGCGCCGTCATCGTCTTCGATTTTGACGGCCGCGTGTCCCTGCTCAATCCCAGCGCCCAGGCCCTGCGCCATCGCGAACACCTGTTGCAGCAACTGGAAGCCCTGCCCGACGGCGCCAGCACCATGCTGTCCGATCCGGACGGCCGCCGGTATCGCGGCCAGCGGGGCCTGTTTTACGACCGCGGTTTCGCGCGCCGCTTCCTGCTGCTGGAGGAACTGACCGAAGAGCTGCAGAGTTCCGAGCGCGCGACCTACGAAAAACTGGTGCGCGTCCTGGGTCATGAGGTGAACAACACAGTGGCCGCCACCGGTTCAGTGCTGGAATCGCTGCTGTTCTACCGCCGCCAATTGGCCGCATCCGACGGTGAAGATTTCGCGACCGCGATCGGCGCGGTCAAGCGCCGCAATGCCAGCCTGGGTGAATTCATCGAGCGCTTCACCCATGTCGCCAAATTGCCTGCGCCCGAGCTGCGCCCGTGCGCCGTGCAGGACGTGGTGGAAGACATTCTTTACCTGTACCGCGAACCGTGCCGCAGCCGCGGCATCAGCATCGGCTGGCGCCGGCGCGACGATGCGCTACCGTTGCCGCTGGACCGCCACCTGATCGAGCAGGCCTTGCAGAACCTGGTGAAGAACGCGATGGAAGCCGCCGACGCCACACAGCAGGAGCGCGGCGGCAGCGCATCCATCGAGCTCGAACTGGTGCGCGAGGCCGGGAGCGTGCGCTTGTCCGTCATCGATTCCGGCGCGCGCCTGGCTGGCATACCGGCCAGCCAGTTGTTCACGCCCTTCTTCAGCACCAAGAAAGGCGGCCAGGGTATCGGCTTGCTGCTGGTGCGCGAGGTGCTGCTGCGGCATGGCTTTCCGCACCGCCTGGCGCCCAACGAGGCCGGCGAAACTTCCTTCGACATCTGGTTCCCGATCGTGTTCCCGCAGAGCAATGTGGCCTGACCGCATCACATTTGGCCTGATTAATTGAAATATTGGTCAGGCCAATATAAGATTGGCAGTGCCGATCAGGCATGCCTATTCAGCCCCACCGGAGCGCACGATGAAAAAAACCATAATGGAGACATTGGTGGCTGCCGTACTCGCCACCGGGATTGCACACGCAGCACCGCTACCTTTGCAGGACGCCGTCATCACGGCCACGTACAACGGTTCGGCCGGCACTATCGTCGGCCTCGACCACCTGTTCCAGCTTGAACCGGGTTCCAATACCACCGCCCTCGATCCATCCGGCACCGGCGTCGAATTCCTGAGCGCCGATGCCATGTTCGGCTTCGACTTCGATGCCAGCGGCCTGTTGACCGTGATCGCCAACAGCACGGTTACGCCGGGCATTTACCAGTTCCACTTCGATTTCGGCAGTACCCTGGCCGCTCCGTTGAGCGCCTTCGCACTGCTCGACGGAAGTGGCATCGACGGGCTGCCCGTGCTGTCCCTGGGTGCTGACGGCAAGTCGATTGACGTCGGCCTGAGCGGCACCACCTGGGCCGAATTCGCCAGCATCACGGCGCAACTGGAAGCTGCCGCCGTGCCGGAGCCTGGCAGCGCAGCGCTGATGTTCGGTGGATTTGCCGCGCTGGCGGCAAGCCGTCGCCGCCGCACGCAAAGCAGCTGACACAGCTCCCCTTCCCTCCAAGGAGAAACACATGGAACTCAAAGGTTTCAGGATCGCGCTCGCCTTGCTTGCGGCGCTATGCCTGCCCGCGCAGGCGGCTGACGATCCGGCACGCATCGCCGCTCCGGCAGATGGCTGGGCAAGCCAGGCTGGCGGCACCTCCGGCGGTTCGGCCGCCGCCACCGCCCAAATCTACAGCGTTGCCAATCGCGCCCAGCTGGTCAACGCGATCAACAACGGCGGCACCAATCCCAAGATCATCAAGGTAAGCGGCACGATCGACATGAGCGAAGGAGTGCCTTATGCGAACACGGGCGACCAGGCCATTCGCGGTGCCATTCGCCTGAAGAGCAATACGACCCTGATTGGCGCCGGCGCCGGCGCCGGCATCGTCAACGGCCATATCCAGCTTGTCGGCGTTTCGCAAATCATCATCCGCAACCTGAAGATCGTGGCGCCCTGCGATGTCGGGCCGGTGTGGGACCCGAACGATGGCGCCAACGGTGCGTGGAATTCGGCTTACGACGCGATCGGCATCTCCGGCTCCGACCATATCTGGATCGACCATAACACCTTCACCGACGCGCCAATGACGGACAACCTGCTGCCGGTTGAAAATGGACAGCTCAAACAGTGCCATGACGGCGCGCTCGACATCACCAACGCCTCCGACTACGTGACCGTGTCGTACAACGTATTCGGTGAACACCACAAGAACAACCTTATCGGCTCGGGCGATGGCGCTACGGCCGATGAAGGCAAGCTGCGCGTCACCTTCAGCAACAACGTGTTCCGCAATGTGTCCAGCCGCGCGCCGCGCGTACGCTATGGCCAGGTCCACCTGTTCAACAACTACTTCACCGGCAGCCGCGAGGCCGCCGTGTATGCCAACCTGTACAGCATTGGAGCGGGTTATAACTCCAGGATACTGTCGCAATCCAATGTGTTCGAAATCGGCGGTGCCCAGGGCTGCAGCAGTATCGTGGTCAATCCGGGCGGCGCAGCCACCGGCACTTTCAAGGATAGCGGCTCGCTGCTGAACGGGACCCTGCTCTCCGGCTGCACCATCAACAGCAACGTGACGTGGACGCCGCCATACGCCTACAGTGTGCGCCCGGTGTCGCTGGTGAAAGCCAACGCCCTGGCGCAAGCCGGCGCAGGCAAACTGTCCACCAGCATCAGCGGCACCGGCGACACCAGCGGCACGCCGGTCCTGACCCTCGCCTGCCCGCCGAGCGGCCTGTATTTCTGCGACGATTTCCAGTCCGGCACGGCCGCCAACTGGGACCTGCTGCCTGTGGCTGGCCCGAACGGCAGCTTCAGCGTCAAGGCGGAAGCGGTCGGCGCGACGAATATGCTGATGCAGTACACCGCCGCCTCCACCGGCGGCGTGCTGGCCCTGCTGAAGCCTGCCGCCATGGCCAACGTTCCAAGCGGCGACTACTTCGTCGAAGCGCGCATCAAGCCGCAGACCAATAGCACGACCGGCAACAAGCTGCTCTACCTGATCACGCGCTATACCAACGCCAGCAACTGGTACGGCGCCGGGCTGAACGTGCAGAACGCGAATACCAGCACCCAGGTCGAAATCGCCAGAATGCTGAATGGCGCGCTGTCCCGGCCCAAGCAAGTGCGCAAGCCAATCAATATGGATTCTGTGTTCTACACCGTGCGCTTTGAAATGATCGGCAGTACGCTGACGGTCTATCTCGATGGCGAATCGCTTGGTTCCGTGACCGATACCGCCTTCAGCGCGCGCGGGCTGGTTGGACTGTACACCGCCAACAAATCGTTCCAGGTCGACGATGTGCGGATTGGCGATCCAAGCCTGAAGCCCTCGCAACTGACGTTGAATCCCGCCACCACCAGCTACAGCGCCGAAGCAGGCGATGCGCCACTTCAATTGGCCGTCACCGCCGTCAAGCCGGACGGCACGGCGGACAGCTTCAGCGCCAGTTCCAGCAATCCGGCAGCGCTGGCGGTCGGCATCAGCGGCAATACGCTGGTCTTGACCCCTGTTGGCGCGGGCAACGCCACGGTGCGCGTGAGCAGCGGCAGCGACCCGACCCTGGTCCGGCTGGTCAGCGCCACCATTGGCGCGCAATTCGTGCAGCCGACCCAGACCTATACACTGGCCGACCGTGCGTCGCCTGCCGCTGCGCAGGGCGACGTCCACGTTGACGCGAGCCTGCGGCTGGCATTCGACAGCACGCCGACGCCGGGCAACAGCGGCACCATCCGCATCTTCCGCAAGATGGACGATGCGCTGGTCGACGTGATCAAGTTGTCCGGCGAGACCGATGAACTGGGCTATCCCGGCCAGGCCGCGGTGCGCAAGGTGAATACCAGCCCGGTCACCATCAACGGCAATACCGTCACGATCAAGCCGCACACCGGCAAACTCGCCTACGGCACCGAATACTATGTCGCCATTGCGAACGGCGTATTCAATGGCGCCACCCTGGGCGGCACACCGTTCGCCGGCATCGGCAAGCTGGGTAACTGGTCCTTCACGACCAAGGCCGGCGCACCATCCGGCCCGGACTTGCTGGTCGGCGCCGATGCCGGCGGCGATTTTTCCACCGTGCAGGGTGCGCTGAACTTCCTGATGCAGAACGTGGACAAGGCCACGCCCGCCACCATCACCATCCGCAACGGCAGCTACAACGAACTGCTCTACCTGCGCGGCAAGGACAACGTGACCCTGCGCGGCGAAAGCCGTGACGGCACGGTGATCCACTACACCAACTACGACACCCTCAACCCCGGCACCGGCGCCAGCCAGCCGCCCGGCACCGGCGCCGCCGCGGCAGGCGGGCGCTCCGTCATGCTGGTGGAAGCCTCCGACATGCTGGTGCTGGACACCCTCACCGTACGCAACACCACCCTGCGCGCCGCCAGCATCTCGGCGCAAGCGGAAACGCTCTACTTCAACAACGACAGCGGCCGCCTGGTCGCGCGCGACGCCGCCTTCTACAGCGAACAGGACACGCTGAACCTGAAAGGCTGGTCCTGGCTCTACCGCACGCTGGTGGCTGGCAATGTCGACTTCATCTGGGGCGGCAGCCGCGCCGCCCTGTTCGAAGAGAGCGAAATCCGCTCGCTTGGCGACACCACCAGCGCCAGCAGCGGCGGCTACGTGCTGCAAGCCCGCGTGCCGAACGCCACCGACAAAGGCTATGTCTTCCTCAACAGCCGCCTGACGCACGGCCCCGGCCCAGGCCCCGCACACGGCGACGTGCCGAATGGCGCCACCTACCTGGCGCGCAGTTCCGGCAGTGCGAGCGTATGGGACAACATCGCCTTCATCAACTGCCAGATGGATAGCCACATCGCGGCAGCCGGCTGGGCCGGCGCCGGCGTGAACGGCCAGCCCGCGCCCAATCCATCCGCCCCCAACGCGGCCAGCGGCTGGCGCGAATACGGCAGCACCGACCTGCTCGGCAATCCAATCAACCTCGCCACGCGGGTCGGCGGCTACCAGCTCAGCGCCACCGACGTTACCGCCGGCTTCGCCACCCGCGCCCAAATCTTCGCCGCCTACAACAACGGCACCGGCTGGAACCCCTAGCCCCCACCAGCCGAGCCCGTGTCCCACCGTGGGGTCACACCCCAATCGGGACACGGCCTCAGCCAAGCCGCAGTTGGGCTCGTGTCCCATGTCGGGTGTGACCCCATGGTGGGACACGAACGCGGCCGTAATCTTGCTGGCGGGGATTGTGTGCCGCCCTGCCATCGCATCGCTTACCATAAGCTTTTGGCTATCCACCGAAAGGCAGGCGATGGAGCAAAAATGGCCGCAACAGATCTGGCTCGTACGGCACGGACAAAGTGCCGGCAACGTGGCGCGCGATGCTGCCACGGCGGCTAATGAGTTGCTGATCGACATTGCCGAGCGCGATGTCGATGTGCCCCTCTCCGAGCTGGGCATGCGCCAGGCCGACGCGCTGGCGCAGTGGTTCGCTGCCCTGCCGCCCGGACAGCAGCCCAATGTCGTGCTGTATTCCCCTTACATCCGCGCCCGCGCCACCGCGCAAGCCGTGCTGCAATGCCTCGGGCCGGAAGATATGCTGGCCGTGGTCTCCGACGAGCGCCTGCGCGAGAAAGAATTCGGCATCACCGACCGGCTTACCTCGCTCGGCATCGCGGATAAATATCCGGAGCTGGCCGCGCAGCGCAAGCACGTCGGCAAGTTTTATTTTCGCCCGCCCGGCGGCGAGAGCTGGTGCGACGTGATCCTGCGCCTGCGCAGCGTGCTTGACACCATTACCCGCGAATACCGCCGTGAGCGCGTGCTGATCATCGGCCACCAGGTCATCGTCAACTGCTTCCGCTACCTGGTCGAGCGGCTCGATGAAGAAACCGTCCTCGCCATCGACCGCGCTGCCGACGTCCCCAATTGCGGCGTCACGTCCTACCAGTTCGATCCGCAGGCGGGCAAGCGCGGCAAGCTGGTGCTGGAACTGGAAAACTTCGTCGCACCGCTGAAAGAAAGCGGCACGCCCGTCACCGACAAGCCGGACATCCCGGCCGCACCGAAACCATGAGCAACGCCACGCCGCTCGAACTGAGTCCCACGCTGCTGCGCGGCTGGCCGTTGCCGCAGCCGGGCTTCGATGGCGACAAGGAGGCGCGCGGCCATGTCCTGGTAGTGGCCGGTTCATCGGAGATGCCGGGCGCTGCGATCCTGGCCGGTGAAGCGGCCCTGCGCGCCGGCGCCGGCAAGCTGACCGTCGCTACCGCGGCAAGCGTGGCGCCGCAGGTGGGCGCCGCCATCCCGGAAGCACGCGTGATCAGCCTTGGCGAAACCCCGGCGCACGGCTTCCAGTCCGACAGTGCGCGCCGCCTTGCCGAACTGGCCGGCAAGGCCGATGCCTTGCTGGTCGGCCCCGGCATGGAGGACGAAGCCAGTTGCGTGGAACTGGTGCACCACTTGCTTCAGCGCTTCAGCGCCATCCCCATCGTGCTCGACGCGATTGCCATGTGCGCAGTCCATCCGCGCGGCGAGCCGCATCTGCTGGATGAAGCTGTCGATTGGGAGCATTTCCGCTTTTCCACGCCTGTCCTGCTGACGCCCCACGCCGGCGAACTGGCGCGGCTGACAGGTGGTGTGCGCAGCAATATTGAGCAGGAACCGCATGGCGCAGCGCAAGCCGCCGCCGACCGCTGGAATGCCGTGGTTGCGCTGAAAGGCGCCACCACGGTCCTGGCGACGCCGGACGGCAAGCTGTGGCAACACCAGGGCGGCAATGCCGGCCTGGCCATCTCCGGTTCGGGGGATACCCTGGCCGGCTTCATCGCCGGGCTGCTCGCTCGCGGCGCTTCGCTGGAACAGGCTGCGGCCTGGGGCGTGGTGCTGCATGCGGCGGCCGGCGAACAACTGGCGCTGCGTTGCGGCCCGCTGGGCTACCTGGCGCGTGAAATTGCAGCCGAAGTGCCTGCGTTGTTGCGGGTGCTGGCTGCCCAATGAAAGGAATCCCAAAATGAATACCATGAGCAAAACAGGCGCCCTGTTGCTGGGCGCAGCCCTGGCGTCCGGCCTGGCCGGCTGCAAAAATCGCACGGAAGACGTTTCGCCTGCGCCGGTAACCGCGCCGGAAACCGTGCCGCCGACGCAGGCACCGGCCACGCCGGCTCCAGCGCCGGTGACGCCAACCACGCCGCCGTCCGACACTGCGACACCTCCGCCTGACACCACGACAACGCCAGCCACCGGCGCCACACCTGGCACCAGCGGAACCAGTGGCACCCAGGGCACCACCGGCGCCGGCCAGACGCCATCGACCGCCCCGGACAAGGTTGACCAGAAAGACGCGCAGCGCGACCGCCGTCCAACTTATTAATGCGGGGGGGCACGCCATGCCGACCTTCCACCATGCAGGCGCCTTGCTACTGGGCGCCTTGCTCGCAGCGACGCTCCCGGCCTGCAGCAAGAAGAACGCCGGGAGCCCAGCCAATCCGCCGACCGGCGTGGAGACCAAGGCCACGCCGGACACGGGCGGCACAGGTACCGCAGCGGCGCCTGCCGCCGCACTTCCGAATCCGCCTGCGGCGGGCGCCGGTGCTTCGCCCAGTGGCGCCAGCGGAAATAGCGCTGCGCCAGCCAACAACCCCGCAGATACCCCCGGCACCACCGCTCCACCAACCGGCCAGCAACCTGGCCGCTGACAAAACGCCGACGTCACAGCGTCGGCGTTCTGTCCCAATCATGCATACGCGGCGTCCATCAAGCCGCTCGCCAGGGTGCCGAGCTTTTGGTGGTCAAAGCTGCTGTTATTGAAAACGATGACCGTGACGCCGTCCGCCAGCACCCGGCGCGCGACGAGGCGGAAGCCGCCGTTCGAGCCATCTTCCCAGGCTGCTTCCCGAGGCTGGCCCGCGATCGTTTCCACCTGCGTCCTGCCGCCGAGTGCGTAGCGCTGGCCGGGCATCTGCACTGTCATCAGCGCAGCACGCGATGCGGGGTTCAGGATACGGCCATTGAGTACGCCATCCATCAGCCGCAGCATGTCGGGTGCGCTGCTGTAGAAGCCTCCCGCCATCGCCATGTAATCCGGCACTGCGTTCACTTTGCGCTGCCATGCGTCGGCGGGGCCTGAGTAAGCCAGCGCCATGCCTGGCACTGCGCTCGATTCGCCGCTGAAAACGCCGCTGTCGCGCAAATCCAGAGGCTCCACAAGCCAGGCGGCAACGAGTTCGCGATAGGGCTGGCGCCCCATGCGCTCGACGATCGCTTTTACTATCAGCCAGTTCGAATGCGAATAATCCCAGGCGCTGCCCGGAACAAAGCGCAAGTCGCCGCTGGCATAGCGTTGCACCGCTTCCATTTGCCCAAGCTCGGTACGCGCCACGAGAGGATCGGCCCTTCTTGCCGCGATCAGGTCATTTGGCACGCCACTCGAATGGCTCATCAAATGGCGCAGCGTCAGCCTGGCGCCGTTGTCTGCGCGATAGTCCGGCAGGTACTGTTTGATCGGCTCGTCCAGGCGAAGAATGCCCTGGTCGACCATTTTCATCACCACCATCGAAGCAATCCATTTCGATACGGATCCCGCTTCGAAGCGCGTGCCCAACGCCAGCGGCGCCTGCGCTTGCGGGTCGGCCACGCCTGTCGCCTTGCTGAACAAAATGGAAGAACCTCGGCCGACGGTGATGGTGCCGTTGAAATCGGGATAGGCGGCAAGCACCGCCTCGTAGCCGGATGGCTGCGCCGCGCCGAACGCAGAAGCAAGAGGCGTCATCGCGACTGATCCAATAAGTCCCAGGTATTCCCGGCGGTTCATTGCAAGCCCTCCCACAAGAAGAATCGGCGCCACCTGGCTGGTGGCGCCGACTATTCTACTTCGCAATCAGGAGCAGCACGCCGCGGCCGCAAACGCCGTAGACATAGTTCTCACCGCCGATGAAGTCTTCCGCGCCTGGTGTGCGAACCTGGCCCTCGCCTTCGGCCCAGCTGCAGCTGTCGGTCACGCGGTACCAGCTCTTGCCCGTGCCGGGCCAGGGCAGCGTGAAGTTCACGTTGCCACTCCAGCCGTTGTAAGCGACATAGATGGCAGAGGCGCTGTCGCCGAACTCGCTGCCGTCGATGCGCCAGGCGATCGCGTGGTTATTGCTGTCGTTGAAGTAAGTCGCATCGGCCATCGCGCCGTCGGGCTTGAACCAGCGCAGTTGCTCCATCACGTTGCCGTTGCCATCCGCCGATGAATAGAAATTCACAGGGCGCAGCGCGGGGTGGGCCTTGCGGAAGGCGACCAGTCCCTTGGTGAAGGACTGGAAGTTGGACTGGTCGGCAGTCCAGCTCCAGTTCTGCCACGTGGCGACGGAATCGAGGTTGTAGGGATTGTTGTTGCAGTTGATGCTGCGCAACACCTCGTCACCGCCCACCATCATCGGCACCCCGCCCGACAACAGCATCAGCGCCATGCCGTTGCGCGCAGCCTTGCGCTGGTCGCTCGCCACTCCGCCCTGGTCCCAGCTATTGTTATTGTCCTCGCCGCCATCGCTTGGGCCATAAGGCCAGGGCTGGCTGTTGTTCTTGGCGTTGCAGCTATACAGGTCCTTGAGCGTGAAGCCGTCGTGGGCGGTGATGAAATTCACCGAGTGCCATGGCTTGCGTCCGTCGTCGCCGTACAAGTCGCTGGAACCTGCAAAGCGCGTGGCCAGGGTGCCGGGCGTAATGGCCACCTGCCCCATCTTGTTCTGGTCCTGGCGGACCACGTCGCGGTAGATGCCGTTCCATTCCGCCCAACCGGTCGGGAAGCCGCCGACCTGGTAGGAATTGCCGCCGATGGCCCAAGGTTCGGCGATATGGTCAACGCCGCTGCCGCCCGTTGCCGCCCGCGCAGGCAGCTCGGCCACGATGCGATTCAGCGCGTTGCCGCTATCCATTTTGTCGAAGTTGTAGCAGCCGTGCTGGCAGGTGTTGCCCAGTACCGAGGCCAGGTCGTAACGGAAGCCGTCCACGCCCAGCTTGTCGCGCCAGTAAGCCAGCGAATCAACGATCAGGTTTTGCGCCACCGTGTTGCGGGTGTTGTAGTTGCCGCCTACGCCGGTGTTGTCCCAGGAGTTCTGGAAGTCGCTGGTGAGCGAATAGTAGGTCGGGTTATCCAGCCCACGCATGCCGTAGATGTTGTAGGTCGTCTTGTCGCCGGCATTCCACTGGCCGCCCTCGCCCGTGTGGTTATAGACCACGTCGATGTACACCTTGATGCCGTTGTCGTGGAAGGCTTTCACCATTTCCTTGAACTCGCGTGTCGGTCCGCCGGCTGCCTGGTCGTAACTGTAGCGGCGATCCGGGGCGAAGTAGTTCAGGGTCATGTAGCCCCAGTAGTTGTCGCCCGTATTGGAATTCGGGTCCGCATCGTTGGTGTCGTTCTGGGTTTCCTGCACCGGCAGGAATTCGATCGCGGTCACGCCAAGGCTGGCCAGGTACGGTGCTTTCAGGCCGGCGCCTTTATAGGTGCCGCGATAGGCGGCCGCGATGCCGCTGTCGTTCCTGGTCAGCCCGCGCACATGGGCTTCGTACACGATGTCGTCCTTGAAGGCGCGCGTGGGCCTGGTGCCGACCGACTGGGTATCGCCCTGCAGCACGATGCCTTTCGGCGCGCTGCTGCCGCTGTCGATATTGCGGTACAGGGCGCCGCTGGCGTAGATCGTGCCATTGCCCATGGTGGCGGTGGTTGGATCGTGGCTGATTTCCAGCGCATAAGGATCGGTCAGCAGCTTGTTGGGGTTGAAGCGGTTGCCGTTGGCGTCGACGTCGGTAATGAAGCCGGTCGAAGAGCCCTTGGTCCACGCCGCGTTGTACGGCCAGTTCGGGCCCCAGGCGCGATAGCCGTAGTAGACCGTGCCGGTGATGCCGTAGCTGGCCAGTTGGCTGCTGGTGACGTTCAGGCTCCAGATGCCGCCGGCGCCAAGGGTCATCGGCAAGCTGGCTTTCTCCTGCTGGCCGGTGGCGGCGCTGTACAGGTACAGGTCGATGCGGGTGGCACGGCTGGAATAAATCTTGAAATTGATGCTGGATTTGGTGGCGTCGTAGGCGGCGCCGAGGCTGTTGGCGTTGATGGCGGCTTGGGCGGCCGGGCTGCCAAGCAAGGCGCAGCCCAGCATCGCCACCCGGAGGGCACGGCGAACTTTCATTAATGTCTCCCTATTCTTGATTTATGTATTTTTGCTACTTGGTAGCGAATCGATTCTGCTCCTTAGCTTTGGTTAACTCAACTACATTGCAGCATCAGCGATGTAATTTCACTACAAATGCAAAACTTCCCTGCCGCTGATACACTCGTGGGCTGGGTTGATAAAAACATCACTAGGGGTTGGCATGGAAGTAGATCGCGCACTTATCGAACGCTGGCTTACCGGCTGGAGCCTGTCGCGAGGAGTGCCCCTGCCGTCTGAACTGGAAGGCGGCCTTGTCGTTGAAGTCGGCAAGCCGGAACAATTGCGGCGCCATGTATTTGTCGATGCCGGGCCGGCACTTCAAGCCTGTGCTGACCGCATACGCGATCCCTTCATCTTCCTCAAGGCGGCGGTCGAGCCCCTGGTCTTGCGGCAAGCACTGCCTGCACGCTGGCATGTCGAGCGTCTCGGCTACCTCATGCTGGGACCCGCGCAGGCTCCGAATGCAGTGGCGATGCCGCAAGGGTACCAGGCGATCTTCGAAACCCAGCACGGTGCGCACGTCGTGCGCGTGATGCACGACAGCCAGGAACTTGCCGCATCCGGCCGCATCGTGCTGCACGGCCGCACCGCCATTTTCGACCAGATCGAAACCGTGGAATCCCATCGCCGCCGCGGTCTGGGCAGCGTCGTCATGCAGTCGCTCGATTCCCTTGCCATTCAAGCCGGCGTGAACGAACGCCTGCTGGTGGCGACCGAGGATGGCCGCGCACTCTATACCCGCCTGGGCTGGAGCGTCATTTCCCCATGGTCCACCGCAGTACTTCCAACACCGTGCTGAGTGCACCAGGGTTGAAAAGTTGATGGTTTCACCATCTTTCAAGGACTTGTTGCCGACTTCAAAAAATTCCGCTATATTGAACACAAGTTCTGTATAACGAAATTCGTTCAACGAATTTGTTATCAGCCAATTGCATCAAGAGTCGGTTCATCCGACGCCAACCTGCCTCCCCGGGCAAGGTGGAAGCCATCACGGCGATGCGGCCTATTAACGGCAACGAAGCGGGCGCGACATGGTTTGCTCCGAATCGGGCCAAGCTCTCAGGAGAAACCATGATAACCAATACCTCCCCCGCCTCCTCCCTGGACCTCAGCGCATGGCGCAACCAGTTCCGCATGACGCATACCTTCCATGTCTCGCTCGGCACCAATGAACCCGTGGCAGGCCAGCTGGAAACGACGTTGAAGAACTCAAACGCCCAAATCGAGAAATGGGTGATTTCGCGCCGCGCCGGCTGCTACGAGCACTGCATTACCGTCAAAGGCATTGGCGACGATTCGGCGCGCGAATTGCGCTCCGAGCTCGCAAGCCTGAATGGGGAGTTCAAGGTGCATGTCGAGCACATGCTCCACTTCGACAGCGACCCGACGCCGCGCTGAATCAGCCCGCGCGCTTTCTGGCCGTCAAAGTGGCCATGACCAGTTCAGCGTTTTCCTTGCAGCCCCTATCGGCTGGCCGGGAATCTATCAGCTGGACCAGCGACTTGAGTTCGGACTTGCTGCGCGCCAGGCGCAACTCCATTGCTTCGATGTCGGAGATCTTCTTGCGCAAGGCCCCAAGCAGTTCTTCCTGATTCCACGAGGAAGTGTCGTCCGGCACCAATTGCGCGATCTCTTCGAGCGAGAAGCCGGCATGCTGGGCATCGGCGATGATCCTGAGCACAGTCACCGCTTCCTCGGGGTATTCGCGATAGCCGTTCGCTTGCCGGCTGCCCATTTTCAGCAGCCCTTTCGATTCATAGAAGCGAATCGCCGATGCAGCCAGGCCGGTTTGCCTGGCCAGTTCCCCAATTTTCAGAGTGCCCGCCCGCAGTTCATGGCATCACTATAAGCTTAAAGTCCACTTGAAGGTCAACGGCCAAAATAAATGCTTGACCTTCAAGTGAACTTTAATCTTAAGGTGGACCCATCGCAACTCACGAGGCTCCACGATGAACCCTTTCGAATCACTGACGCTGCCCAATGGGGCGGTCATTCCGAACCGCATTGCCAAAGCCGCCATGGAGGAAAATATGGCGGACAAGGACCACGCCCCATCCGATCATTTGATCCGGCTTTACGGCGCCTGGGCCAATGGTGGCGCAGGCCTGCTCATCACCGGCAACGTGATGGTCGACCGGCGCGCCATGACCGGGCCAGGCGGTGTGGTGCTCGACTCCGGCTTGCACCGCACCCGCTTTGAACAATGGGCAGCCACGGCGCGGGCAAACGGCGCCCACATCTGGCTGCAGCTTAACCACCCGGGCCGCCAGATGCCTGCCGCCCTCGGGCAGCCAACCCTCGCGCCGTCTGCAGTGGCGATGGACCTGGGCAGCTTTTCCAAACAGTTCGCTGCGCCGCGTGCTATGACGCAAGCCGATATCGCAGAAGTAAAGGAGCGCTTCATCAGGACGGCGCAACTGGCGGAAGAATTCGGCTTCAATGGCATACAGATCCACGCGGCGCATGGCTACCTGCTTAGCCAGTTCCTGTCACCCATCACGAACAAGCGCGACGACCGCTGGGGCGGCTCGCTCGAAAACCGCGCCCGCCTGCTGACCGACATCGTCAAAGGCGTGCGCGCAGCGGTCGGCAGCAAGTTCACCGTCGCGGTCAAACTCAATTCGGCTGATTTCCAGCGCGGCGGCTTCAGTACGGACGACGCCAGGAAAGTCGTCGAGATGCTCAATCCGCTCGGCGTGGATTTGATCGAGCTCTCCGGCGGCAGCTATGAGGCACCCGCCATGCAAGGCGAAGCACGCGATGGCCGCACCCTGGCGCGCGAAGCTTATTTCCTGGAGTTCGCGAAGGACATCCGGTCAGTTGCACAAATGCCGGTCATGGTTACCGGCGGTATCCGCCGCTTTGCAGTGCTCGAGCAAGTGCTGGCCAGCGGCATCGACATGGCCGGCATCGGCACTGCACTCGCGCTCGATCCGCATTTGCCGAAAACCTGGCAATTGGACAAGGCGCGAACTCCGCTGCTGCGCGCCGTCACCTGGAAGAACAAGGTGCTCGCTTCAGTTACCTATATGGCGATGGTGAAGCACCAGTTGCGCCGTCTGAGCCGCGGCAAGCCCGCCAACCCCAATGTGTCCCCGGTCCTCGCCCTGCTGCAGCAGCAGCTGGATACCACCATCAGGAATTACCAATACCGCCAGCGGATGCAGGCATAAAAAAAGCCGGCGCAAGCGCCGGCTTCTCGGTCCATCCGGGGAGGATTAGAACTTGTAGTTGTACGACACGCCAACCAGCGACAGGTGGGTACGCCAGGTGCCGATGGTGGTTTCGCCGTTGCCGGTGCAGGTGCCGGCAGCTGCCAGGGTGCTGCACTGGTTGTTGTAGGTGGACGATGCGTCGTCGAACTTCAGGTAGCTGTATGCCAGGTCGATCGACGAGTTAGCCGACACTTTCCAGTTTGCGCCGAAGGACAGCTGCTTGCGGTCCGAATCAGGCAGTGCCGGGTGGCGCAGGGAAGCCTTGTCCACCGGGGACTCGTCGATTGCCACACCGGCGCGCAGCAGCCAGGAGTCGTTCAGCTTGTAGTTCATGCCCAGCGATGCGCGCATGGTGTTTTTCCACTGCTGGCGGATCACTTCGTCGCCTTCGCCGGTGCCGACGAACTGGATGTGCAGGTCTTCCATGCGGGAGTGGCGCGACCAGGTCAGGTCAGCCATCAGAGCCAGCTTGTCGTCGATCTGGGAGAACACGTTGGCCGACAGGGTTTCCGGGGTCTTGATGTCAACCAGGGCTGGCGAGTTGGACTTGCGCGAGGAAGCTTGCAGCACTGCGTTCACCTTTGGATCGGTGGTCACGGTGGAGAAATCCCATACCGCGTCGCCCTTCAGCTTGTGATGGATCGACGAACGGTAGGCCAGGCCGAAGCGGGTGTCCTTGCTCAGGTTGAACATGTAGCCCAGGTTGAAGCCCACGCCCCAATCCTTGCCGTCCATGGTGGCGTGGCCGTCTTTGGCGGCTGCCAGGGCGGCTGGGTTGCCGCCGGCAGCGACGATCGCCTGCAGCAGGGCCGCGCGGCGCGCAGCAATCGCTGGGTTCGCAGCATTGGCGGTCAGGAACATGATGGAACCAGGCACGTCAACGCCCTGGCCCAGCTTGGCTTTCATGAACTCGGCATCGATACCGAAACCGAAGGAGTGTTGCTCGTTCAGCTTGAAGGATACGGATGGGTTCAGGGTGACCGACTTCAGGTCGATGCTGGTCAGCGCGTAGCGGCCGGCCCAGTTGTTGTCATAGTCCAGCTTCGCGCCGTAAGGAACGAAGGTGCCGAAGCCGACGGCCCACTGGTCGTTCAGCTTGTGGGACACGTACAGGGAAGGAGCAGCCACGACGCTCGGAGCGTAGTCATCCTGGTGTGCTGCACCGCCGGTGGAACCGACGTTACCGAAGCGCTTCGAGCCCTGGTCGTCGTAGGTCGAGTGCGGTACCACGGCGGTGATGCCGCCGGAGAATTGGGTGCCTTCCAGACGGGACAGGCCGGCTGGGTTGGCGAAAATGGTGGAAGCATCGGCAGCTTCAGCGGTGTTGGAGTCCGCAGTGCCTTGGCCGGACACGGACTGGGAACCGAAGCGGTAACCGGATGCGTTTGCGTTCATTGCGGCAGCCGACAGGGCTGCAGCAACCATCAGGGAGAGGTATTTTGGGTTCAAGGTAGGTCTCGGCTGTTCGTTATTGATATATGTTTAACCTTGCGCCGTTAGAAATGCGCAAGGGCACCGAAGTCTACACTAAAACCGTACGACGGTGCTTTTTAATTGAAAATAGTTTAATAAAACAGGGCCCGCAGGCCCTGTTTCATAGGAGGCTCAGGCCGCCTGTCTTTGTTGCTTTCTGGTTACAAACGAGAACAGCTTCATAACGAGACGGAACACCAGCCGCACGAACACCAGGGCCAGGATGGCTTCCGCGAACGTCAGCATGAAGGCCAGTGCCGCGCCCCAGCGTTCGTCGCGCCGGTGGAACTTGGCGATCATGCGGTCCTTGGCAATTTCGATGCTGTCGTAGAAGGTCGGCACGACCAGCAGGGTCAGCAGGGTCGAGGTGATGGTGCCGCCGATAATCGCGATCGCCATCGGCGCATAGAACTGTCCGCCGTCGCCCCAGCCGATGGCCACCGGCATCATGCCGGCAATCAGGGCAAAGGTGGTCATCAGGATCGGGCGCAGCCGCATGCGGCCGGCATTCATCAGCGCCTCTTCGCGGCCGATGCCCTCCTCTTCCTGCTTGCGCGCGGCATCGAGCAGCAGGATGGCGTTCTTGGCAACCAGGCCCATCAGCATGATGACGCCGATCAGCGACATCAGGTTCAGCGTGCTGCCGGTGACCAGCAGGCCCACCACCACGCCGATCAGGGACAGCGGCAGCGACAGCATCACCGCCCCCGGCGCCGTGAAGGAACCGAACTGCATCACCAGCACCAGGTACATCAGGCCGATGCCCGCCAACAGGGCAATGCCCATCGCGCCAAACACTTCGTTCTGGTCCTTGCCGGCGCCGCCCACGTCCATGCCGAAGCCCGGCGGGAAGTTCATTTCCTTGGCGATCTTCTGGGCATCCTTGTTCACTTCACCGGCCGAGCGGCCTTCCACGTTGGCAGTGACGGAAATGGTACGCATGCCGTTCAGGTGGCGGATAGCTGCCGGGCCCTTGCCCATCGTGATCCTGGCGATCTGGTCCAGCGGCACCATCTGGCCGGTGCCCGGCACGCTGATCGGCAAGCGCTCGATGTTTTCCGGGCTCATGCGGTCCAGCGGATGCAGGCGCACGGCCACGTCGCGGGTTTCACCGGTCGGGTCGACCCAGTCGCCCACTTCAATCCCGGCAAAGGCTACGCGCAGCGCCGTTGCCGCATCGCCGGCCGAAATGCCCATCGAGTTGGCCAGCCCGCGGTTCAGTTCAATCTGCAGCTCGGACTTGGGATCCTGCTCCGACAGGCCGACGTCCACCGCACCGTTCACCTGGCGCAGCTTGTCCATGAACTGGCTGGTGAGCTCCATCAGCTTGCGCGAGTCGGGCCCGATGAAGTCGATCTGCACCGGCTTGCGGCCATTGTTGGAGAAGTCGTCGATCACGGTGAATTCGCCGCCGACCATGCCCGCCAGCTTCTGGCGCAGTTCGCTGCCGATGTCCTGGGCATTGCGTTTGCGCTCGCTGCGCTTGCCGATGTCGACATAGATCGAGCCGCCGGCCAGGTTCACGTTCACATTGGTGGCCTTCACGTCCTTGACGCCCAGCGCGATTTCGGACACCTTGCTCATCTTGCTGCGGGTGTAGGCCAGGCTGGAGGAAGAAGGCGTGCGCACTTCCACCTTGATCAGGCCGATATCCTGTTTCGGCAGGAAGCTGGTGCCGCCCCATTTCGCCTGCAGCACGATCGCGCCAATGAAGGTGGCAAAGGCAATCACGGCCATCCAGCGGCGATGGTGCAGCGCCCAGGCGATCACCTTGCCGTAGCGGTCGGCCTGGTGGTCGAACCAGTGGTTGAACTTGTCCAGCGCCTTGCCGACGCCCTTCTTCGGCGCCGTGTGGTGATCCGGCGGGTCGCCCCAGAAGGCCGACAGCATCGGGTCCAGCGTGAAGGAGATGAACAGCGACACCGCCACCGAGCAGGTCACGGTCAGCGCGAAGGGGCGGAACCACTGGCCAGCCATGCCGCCCATGAAGGCGACCGGGATGAACACCGCCATGATGGAGAAGGTTGTCGCGGCCACGGCCAGGCCGATTTCGGCCGTGCCGTTCAGGGCGGCGGTGCGGCGGTCGGACCCGTTCTGCATGTGGCGCACGATGTTTTCACGCACCACGATCGCATCGTCGATCAGCACGCCGATTGCCAGCGACAGGCCGAGCAGGGTCATGAAGTTCAGCGTAAAGCCGCACAGCCAGACCGCGATGAAGGCCGCCACCACCGAAGTCGGCAGCGACAGCGCGGTAATCAGGGTGGAACGCCAGGAGTTCAGGAAGGCATACACCACGAAGATGGTCAGCACGGCGCCGAACACCAGCGCTTCGACCACATTGTTCAACGAACGCTGCGCCTGCTCGCCGCCATCACGGGTGATTTCCAGCTTGGTGCCCTGCCCTTCGGCTTCCAGCTCCTTGTTGATGACGTCTACCAGGGCGCGGATCTTCTTGGCTACCGAAACCGCGGACGCGTCGCGGGCGCGGACCACGAACAGGCCCACGTTATCCTTGCTGGAACGCAGGCTGACGTTATTGACTTCGGCAAAACCGTCTTCGATGCTCGCCACCTGGCCCAGGCGCACCAACTGGTCGCCATTGCGCTTGACCACCACGTCCTTGAATTCTTCCGGGCGCTCGATGCGGCCCACCAGGCGGATCGCCGACTCTTCCAGCGTGCCGCGCACCTTGCCCACCGGGGCATTGGTGTTCTGCATGCGCAGGGCGTTGGCCACTTCCGACACCGACACATTGAATTCGCGCAGCTTGTCGGCACGCAGCAGCACCGACAGTTCGCGCCGCAGCGCGCCGTTGACATTGACCACCGCCACGCCATCCAGGGCGCGGAAGCGGTCGGCCAGCTTGTCTTCCGCCAGGCGCGAGATTACCGCGTGCGACTGGTGTGTGGACGACAGCGCCAGCTGCATGACCGGCTCCTGGCTGGTATCGAAGCGCTGGATCATCGGTTCGCGCATTTCGGTCGGCAGCTTGTAGCGCACCGCGGCGATGGCGTTGCGCACCTCGTCGGAGGCTTCGATCAGGTTCTTGTCGAAGGAAAATTCGATGTCGAAACTGGCGACGCCCTCGCGCGCTTCGGATTCGATCTGGGTCACACCGGTGATCGACTGCAGCGATTTCTCCAGCCGGTTGACCACTTCGCGCTCCACCGTTTCCGGCGAGGCGCCCGGGTACGGGATATTGATGAACAGGGCCGGCACTTCCACATCCGGATTCTGGTTCACGCGCAATTTTGACAGGGCCAGCAAACCCATCGCCATCATTGCCACGATCAGCACGATCATGGCGACCGGCCGTTTGACACTGAAGTTAGATAAAAACATTGTTTATCTTTTTGTAAGTTAAAGATTAACAAAAAAGGGCCCCGGGGCCCTTCCTTGGTTCCCGCCAGGCGGGGCTCAGGCCATGCCTGGCTGGCCGCCACGGCGGGTGGCCAGGTAGAACAGTTTCTTGAGCAAGCGGTACACCAGGCGCACGAAGATCAGCGCCAGGATCGCTTCCACGAAGGTCAGCACGAAGGCCACGGCGGTATTCCAGCGTGCTTCGCGCAGCTTGAACTTGTTGACCATGCTGTCGCGGGTGATCTCGATGCTGTCGTAGAAGGTCGGCACGACCAGCAGGGTCAGCAGGGTCGAAGTGATGGTGCCGCCGATGATGGCCACCGCCATCGGGCGGTAGAACTCACCGCCCTCGCCCATGCCGATCGCCACCGGCATCATGCCCGCGATCAGCGCGAAGGTCGTCATCAGGATCGGGCGCAGGCGCATGCGGCCCGCATACATCAGGGCATCTTCGCGGCCAAAACCTTCTTCTTCACGCTTGCGCGCCGCGTCCAGCAGCAGGATGGCGTTCTTGGCCACCAGGCCCATCAGCATAATGACGCCGATAAAGCTCATCAGGTTCAGGGTGCCGCCGGTCAGCAGCAGGCCCACCACCACGCCGATCAGCGACAGCGGCAGCGACAACATCACCGCGCCGGGCGCCGTGAAGGAGCCGAACTGCATGACCAGCACCAGGTACATCAGGCCGATGCCGGAGACCAGGGCAATGCCCATCGCGCCGAACACTTCCGCCTGGTCCTTGCCGGAGCCGCCCACGTCCATGCCGAAGCCTGGCGGGTAATCCATTTGCGCAGCCAGTTCCTTGGCCTCTTTGATCACTTCGCCGTTCGAGCGGCCTTCCACGTTGGCCGAAACCGACACCATGCGCTTGCCGTTCTTGTGGCGGATGGTGGCCGGGCCCTTGCCCATGGTGATCTTCGCAATCTGGTCCAGCGGCACCATCTGGTTGGTGCCGGTGACGGCGATCGGCAGGCGCTCGATATTGTCGGGGCTGACGCGGTCTTCCGGATGCAGGCGCACGGCCACGTCGCGGGTCTCGCCGGTCGGGTCGACCCAGTCGCCCACTTCGATGCCGGCAAAGGCCACGCGCAGCGACTGCGCTGCATCGCCGGCCGAAATGCCCATCGAATTGGCCAGGCCGCGGTTCAGTTCAATCTGCAGCTCGTCCTTCGGATCCTGCTCGGACAGGCCGACATCGACCGCGCCCTTGACTTGGCGCAGCTTTTCCATGTACTGGTTGGTGATCTCCATCAGCTTGCGCGAATCCGGGCCGACGAAGTCGATCTGCACCGGCTTGCGGGCGCCGTTGTTGATGTCTTCCAGTACCACGAATTCGCCGCCCACCAGGCCGGCCAGCTTCTGGCGCAGTTCGATGGCGATCTCGGTCGCGTCGCGCTTGCGCTCGCCGCGCTTGCCGATGTCGACCCAGATACGGCCGCCCGACAGGTTGACGTAGGTGCTGGTGGCCTTCACCTCTTTAATGGTGTGGGCGATCTGGGCTGCCTTGTCCATCTTGGTCCTGGTGTATTCCAGGCTGGACGAGGAAGGCGTACGCACTTCGATGGCAATGGTGCCGAAGTCCACTTTCGGCAGGAAGCTGGAGCCGCCCACGGTGCCCTGCAGGACCAGCGCGCCGACAAAGGTTGCCACGGCAATCACGGCCATCCAGCGGCGGTGGTGCAGCGCCCAGGCGATCACCTTGCCGTAGCGGTCGGCCTGGTGGTCGAACCAGTGGTTGAACTTGTCCAGCACCTTGCCGATGCCCTTCTTCGGCGCGTTGTGGTGGTCAGGCGGGTCGCCCCAGTAAGCCGACAGCATCGGGTCCAGCGTGAAGGAAATGAACAGCGACACCGCCACCGAGCAGGTCACGGTCAGCGCGAATGGACGGAACCATTCACCCGGCATGCCGCCCATGAAGGCGACCGGAATGAACACCGCCATGATGGAGAAGGTGGTCGCCGCCACGGCCAGGCCGATTTCGGCCGTGCCTTCCAGCGCTGCCTTGCGACGGTCGGAACCGTTCTGCATATGGCGCACAATGTTTTCACGCACCACGATTGCATCGTCGATCAGCACGCCGATCGCCAGCGACAGGCCGAGCAGGGTCATGAAGTTCAGCGTAAAGCCGCACAGCCAGACCGCGATGAAGGCCGCCACCACCGAAGTCGGCAGCGACAGCGCGGTGATCAGGGTGGAGCGCCAGGAATTGAGGAAGGCATACACCACGAAGATGGTCAGCACGGCGCCGAACACCAGCGCCTCGATCACGTTGTTCAGGGAATCCTGGGCGTCTTCGCCGCCGTCGCGGGTCACTTCCAGCGAAGTGCCGTTGCCCTCTTCCTTGAATTCCTTGTTGATGTCATCGGTCAGCTTGCGCACTGCCTTGGCCACCGACACGGTGGAAGCATCGCGCGCACGGATCACGGCCAGGCCGACGTTCGGCTTGCCGGAACGCAGGCTGACGTTATTGATTTCGGCAAAACCGTCTTCAATGGTCGCCACCTGGCCCAGGCGGATCAACTGGTCGCCGTTGCGCTTGACCACGATGTCCTTGAATTCCTCCGGACGCTCGATGCGGCCCACCAGGCGGATCGCCTTCTCTTCCAGGTCGCCGCGTACCTTGCCCACCGGGGCATTGGTGTTCTGCATGCGCACCGCGTTGGCCACTTCGGCCACCGAGACGTTGAATTCGCGCAGCTTGTCGGCACGCAGCAGCACCGACAGTTCGCGCCGCAGGGAGCCGTTGACGTTGACCACGGCCACGCCGTCCAGCGCGCGATAGCGGTCGGCCAGCTTGTCTTCGGCCAGGCGCGACAGCACGGCGTGCGACTGGGTCTTGGACGACAGCGACATCTGCATGATCGGGTCGGCCGAGGTGTCGATACGCTGGATCATCGGCTCGCGCATCTCGGTCGGCAGCTTGTAGCG
>Ga0307408_100000189_pt1 | contig 67586 bp, 56 predicted proteins | sample 322Cmetagenome_FD_202116 | JGI IMG/M metagenome (GOLD analysis project Ga0307408, IMG submission 202116) | Maize rhizosphere microbial communities from greenhouse at UC Davis, California, United States - 322HYB-C-3 | ecosystem: Host-associated > Plants > Roots > Rhizosphere > Soil | place... | reverse complement strand
GCCGGCTGGCAGGCCAACAGGGCGGCCAGCGCGGTAGCGCGCAAAGGAATGCGTTTGTTCATGAAAATGTGTACCCCCAGAGTATTTACCAAAAGGAATTTTTTATTGTCCTTTTGCATATTAACTGTTTGATATGACTAATTGGTGACACACGATTAGTCCGAACGGACTAACGGGGATACGGCCGTGCCAGCGGTTCTCCTATGAAAAGCCCCTGCGCCGGCCACGCCACGCTGCGCCAATAAGCTTCGATGGCGGTGGCGCCGCTGAGGTAATGCTGCAACAGGATCTGCGGATGGGGGAATTTCTGCCAGTGGTTGCACGGTTCGCTGACCGTTCCATAGCTGGCGGTGGCGCCCGCCTCCAGCCAGCGCAGGCTGCTCATCTGCCCGCTGCCCAGCAGATCGCCGCCATAAGAAGTCAGGTGGTCAGCCAATGCCCCGGGCAGGAAGCGCAGCGTTTCCAGCTTGCCGACTTGCGCCAGGCCGGTCTGGTAAAACATGATGTCTTGCGCGCCTTCGAGCGTGTCCTGCCGCAGGGTATGAATGGTCAGCTTGCGCGCCGGAATGGCCCCGCTGGGCGGAAAGAAGCGCGCGCGGGTATTGCGCGTGGCTTCACTGGTCTGCAGGAAGTAGGCACCCGCCTGCGGCACGCTGAAACCGGCCGTCTTGCCGCGTTCGGCCACGGCACGCGCCACGTCCAGCGGTTCGGCCGGCAACAGCATCGACAGCCGCATGCCGGGTGGAAGCACCTTGGCATTGAAATACGGGTTCTTGCGGCCAGGGGCGCAACTGCGCTCGCATTGCGCCGCGTCGAAGCCCAGCGTGTAGGCCGACGTCAGGCTGTTGCATTCGACCGCGTAAGGCGCCGTCCAGGCGAACAGCACGGCGCGCGCTTCCGCAGGAAGCTGGCGGTCAATCTCGTCTTTCAGGCGCGCGAAAGTGTCGGCATCGAGCTTGTTAGGCTTGCCGGCCAGCCTGACGTGGGCAATACGCGCAGGTGGAATGGCGCGCAACTGCGCATAGTAAGCGCCCAGCGCCACACTGGCGGGATCTGCATCGTTGACGACGAGCCCGAGCTGGGCCGGCTGGAGTTCGGCGCGCGCCCCGGCTGCGAACAGCAGGAGCGCGGCAAAAGCGCAGCGTTCAGCCGCGATGGTAGACATCCTCGAAGCGGACGATGTCGTCCTCGCCGAGGTAGCTGCCCGACTGCACTTCGATCAGGTGCAGCGGCAGCTTGCCGGGATTTTCCAGGCGATGGCTCATGCCGATCGGGATATAGGTCGACTCGTTCTCGGTCAGCAGCGTGACCTTGTCGCCACAAGTCACGCGCGCCGTGCCCGACACCACCACCCAATGCTCGGCGCGATGATGGTGCATCTGCAGCGACAGCTTGCCGCCCGGGTTGACGATGATGCGCTTGACCTGGAAGCGGTCGCCCATGTCGATGCCCTCGTACGAACCCCACGGGCGGTAAACCTTGGTATGGTGCAGGTGCTCGGTACGGCCATTGGCTTTCAGGTGCTCCACCACCTGCTTCACGCGCTGCACATGGTCCTTGTGCGCCACCAGCACTGCATCCGAGGTTTCCACGATCACCAGGTCCTGCACGCCGATGGCAGCCACGATGCGGCCTTCGGCGCGCACCAGGCAGTTGCTGGCGTTGTCGGTGTACACGTCGCCGCGCGTCACATTGCCATTGCCGTCGGATTCGAGCACGTCAACCAGCGCCGACCAGGAACCCACGTCGTTCCAGCCGATCGATGCCGGCGCCACCACTGCCTGCCTGGTGTGCTCCATCACGGCATAGTCGATGGAATCCGATGGACAGGCCGTGAACGCCGCTTCGTCGAGACGGCAGAAGTCCAGGTCCCGATAGCCCTTGCCCACCGCCTCTTCGCTCAGCCTGGCCATCTCGGGCTGGAATTGCGCCAGCTCTTTCAGGTAGGCGTCGGCGCGGAACAGGAACATGCCGCTGTTCCAGAAGAAGTTGCCGGCTTCGATAAAGCCCTGTGCCGTCTCGCGGTCTGGCTTCTCGACGAACCTGGCGACCTTGAAGCAGCCTTCGGACTGCAACGGCTCGCCGCTCTGGATATAGCCATAGCCGGTTTCCGGCGCGGTCGGCACGATGCCGAAAGTGGCCAGGGCGCCCCCCTCCACCAGCGTGGCTGCGCGCTGGATCGCAGCGTAGAACGAGTTCACATCCTTGATCACGTGGTCGGCCGGCAGCACCAGCATGACCGCCTGCGGATCGATCGCTTTCAGGTAATGGGCGGCGGCCGCCACCGCCGGTGCGGTATTGCGGCCCACAGGTTCCAGCAGGATGCCAAGCGGTGTCTCGCCAATCTCGCGCATCTGTTCAGCCACCAGGAAACGGTGCTCATTGCCGCACACGATAAGCGGCGCCATCATGCCGTTGCGGCCACCAAGGCGCAGCACGGTTTCCTGCAACATCGTCTTGTCCGATACCAGCGGCAGCAACTGCTTCGGCAAGGCCGCACGCGACAAAGGCCAAAGCCGGGTGCCGGCGCCGCCGGACAGGATGACGGGATAAATTTTCATATTAAAGTTGTCTCTTTGGCAACATTGTATGCGGCACGCCGGGTCGCGCGGCGATCCCGCGCATTCGCCCACCCGCCGCCTTCTGCCTGCGAAATATGCTGCATCTCGCCAGCGCGGTCGACACTATACTCTTTGAACACGATTAATTCGTCGAGCGTAACGTCTGGTAAGACCCGAGTATATTCGAACAACACGCTGCGGACTACCCTTGCGCCACTGCGGATGTGGCTGCCGTGCCCAATCCAGGTCGGACCGATGATGGTGGCGCCGGCCTCGATGCGGCAACCGGAGCCGATATACACCGGCCCGACGATGCGCGTTCCCTCCCAATCGATGCTGGTGTTCAGGCCGACCCACACGCCCTCTTCCACCTGCACGCCCGGCACCGTCATATGCGCCACGCCGCCGGTCAGCACCCCTTGCAGCACTTCCCAGTAATCCTTGACGCTGCCGATATCGATCCAGTCGAACTTGCGCGTCTGGCAGTAGAACGGCAGCCCGCGCTGCGCCAGCAGCGGGAACAGCTCCGAGCCGATATCGAACTCCTGGCCAGACGGAATCAGGTCGATCACTTCCGGTTCAAAAAGATAGATGCCGGTGCTGGCGCAGTTCGACTTGGCCTGCGCACGCGAAGGCTTTTCCTGGAACTCGAGCACCCGGCCATCATCGTCGCTGACCACCACGCCATAGCTGCTCACCTTCTCCCACGGCACTTCGCGCGTAATCACCGTAGCCAGCGCTCCTTTGCGCCGGTGCTCATACAGCGCCGATTTCAGATCGAGGTCGATCAAGGCATCACCGCACAGCACCACCACCGTCTCATCGAAGAAGCCGCCGAATTCCTGGATCTTCTTGATGCCGCCGGCAGAACCGATCGGCTGCGGCACCACCTCACTCTGGTCATTGGTATAGCCCTCGAAGGAATAGCCGATCTGCACGCCGAACTGGTGGCCTTCGCCGAAATACTCTTCGATTTTCTCGTGCAGGTAACTGACGTTGACCATGATCTCGCTCACGCCATGGCGCTGCAAATGCTCGACCAGATAGGCCATCACGGGCTTGCCGAGGATAGGGATCATCGGCTTGGGCAGTTCATAGGTCAAAGGGCGCACCCGCGTGCCCTTGCCGGCCGCCAGAATCATTGCTTTCATGGGTTGTCCTCTAAAACCAGCTCGGGTGCCGAGTACAGGCGTTCGTAAGCTGCCAGCAGCTTCGGGGCCTCGTACTCCCATTCGAGCTCATTGACCACGCGGTTGCGCCCATAAGCCCCCATGCGGGCGCGCCGCTCCGGATCGTCCAGCAACTCGACCATCTTCACCGCCATGTCGACCGGGTCATTCTTTGCCGCGTACAGCGACGCTTCCTGCGCCGATACCCGGCCTTCGGTCAGGTCGAACTGAACGATCGGTTTGCCCAGCGCCATGTACTCCATGATTTTGTTCATGGTGGACTTGTCGTTCATTTCGTTCGCCACATCGGGATTTACGCACACATCGGACGTGTTCAGCATTTCCAGCAGCTGCTGGTCCGGCACCCGCCCCGTGAACGTCACGTACTCCGCCACCCCCAGCTCGCGCGCCAGCGCCTTCATCTCCTCGAGCGAAGTGCCGCCGCCCACCAGCCCGAAATGCACGTCACGCCGCCCCATTTCATGCACCACGACGCGCACGCTTTGCAGCAGCAGGTCGATGCCTTCCTGCGCGCCCATCACGCCGACGTAACCGACCAGGAAGCGCCGTCCCTGCTTCAATTCCTCCACCGGCGGCAGCACGCGCAGCCGGTCCAGCTTCGGCCCGCTGCGCACCACATACACCTTGTCCGGATCCATGCCGCCGCGCCCGATGGCGATGCGCTTGTAGGAATCATTGGTGGCGATCGACACGTCGGCAGTGCGGAACGACAGCCGTTCCAGCCACACCATCAGCTTGTAGAAGAAATCGCGCCGCCCGAACTTCGCTTCATACAGTTCCGGATTGATGTCGTGGTGGTCGAACAGGAAGCGCTTGCCGAGCACGAATTTGAAGAAGCCGCCGACCAGGAACAGCAGGTCGGGGGGATTACAGGCATGGATCACGTCAAAGCCATGGCGGAACAGCACCTTCCACGCCAGCCGCGAACTATGGAACAGGGCTGCCGAGTACTCGATGGCATAACCCAGGGCCCCTTCGGCCTCCATCGGCAGCTTGTAGCGGTAGATATGGATCCCGTCCAGCTCCTCGTAGCGTGCCTCATAGCCCTTGCCCGTCGGGCAGATAATTGCCACCTGGTAGCCGTTGGCATGCAGCGTCGTCGCTTCCTGCCATACGCGCCGGTCGAACGGCGATGGCAGGTTTTCGACGATGATGAGGACACGGCGCTGTTCTACACGGTTACCAGCAGATGCCATCGTATGCCCCTTCGCTCTGCTTGCCGGAGACGCGCACCAGGTCCACCAGATGCTGTCCGGGCCGCAGCCGGTCGGGCACGGATTGGAACTCGGGCGCACCGTTGCCGATCACCACCGTGTCCGCAAAGGCCAGCACCGCATCCATCGAGTCGACCATCAGCCGCGAGATGTGGGGAATGATATTCATGATGTAATCCTGGTTGGCTCCCGTCAGCGCCGCCAGCTTCACATTCTTGTCGTACAGGCGCAGGTCATAGCCCTTGCCGATCAAGTGTTCGATCACGTCCACCAGCGGCGACTCGCGCAGGTCGTCGGTGCCGGCCTTGAACGAAAAGCCGAGGATGCCGACTTTCTTGCCCGGCTTCTCCATCACCATCTTCAGCCCCTTTTCCACTTGCTTGTGGTTGGACGGCAGGATCGCATTCAGCAGCGGCAGCTCAAGGTCGAGCTGGCGCGCCTTGTAGATCAGCGCACGCACATCCTTCGGCAGGCACGAACCGCCAAAGGCAAAACCGGGCTTCATATAATATGGCGAGAGATTGAGCTTGGTGTCCTTGCAGAAAATCTCCATCACCTCATGGCCATCGATGCCGACCGCCTTGCAGATATTCCCGATCTCGTTGGCGAAGTCGACCTTCAGCGCGTGCCAGGTATTGTCGGTGTACTTCACCATTTCCGCCGTCTCGACATCGGTGCGCACCACCGGCGCATCCATGCCCGCATACAGTTGCAGCAGCAGTTCGCCGGAGCGCTCATCGGTCTCGCCGATCACCGTCTTTGGTGGATGGTGGTAATCATGCACCGCCGTGCCTTCGCGCAGGAATTCAGGGTTGCTGCAAACGCCGAAATCGACACCCGCGCGTTTCCCGGAGGCCTCCTCCAGCGTCGGAATCACCAGCGAACGCATGGAACCCGGCAGCATCGTGCTGCGCGCCACCACAACGTGGAAGCTGTCCTTCTCGCGCAACGCATGGCCGATCTGTTCGCACACCTTGCGCACCGCGCTCAGGTCAAGATTGCCGTTCAGTTGCGATGGCGTACCGACGCACACCAGCGATATCTCACTCGACATCACCGCGTCGCGTACGCTGTCGGTGGCACGCAAACGGCCATCGCGCACCGCGCTGGCAATCATCTCGCCGATATCCTTTTCGATGATCGGCGTGCGTCCCTCGTTGATCAGGCCAACCTTGGTGCGGTTCGGATCGACCCCAATCACCGTATGGCCTTCTGCCGCCAGGCAGCCTGCCGAAACTGCACCTACGTAGCCCATGCCAAAGATACTGATCTTCACGATGACGCTCCTTCAAGTAAGGTAATTTCGGTCACGATGGTGCTGGTGCCGCGTATCGTTCCGCGCCACGCTGCTGTCGCGATGCCGGATTTGCTGTCAAAGCTGCGCGAGATCCATCCCGCGATTGGCGCCGTGCTGGCGCTATGGAGTTGCGGCCCACTCCCGAAATGGCATGACATGTGCAAACCTTTATCACGCTTGGCGATATGCAAAGCTTGCCCAACCTTTTCGGCATGGCAGCCTTCTGCAAAATGCCAGTGCAGGGCTACCTCGTGCTCGCCAAAACATTCTAGGATATCTTCAACAATGACCGCGTTCCGTTTGGAATCGAAGCGAATGATGCGCCGGTGCATGACAGGATCACGCAGGCGCATATAGCCGTCTTGTTTTCCCTCAAAGAAATGAGTCGCGTCATGCGACAACGCGACAGCATGGGCCTTGTGCAGCCACATGAAGTTGCCGCCGATTTCGGACTGGTCCAATCCATCCACCTGCACCGTGTTGTGCGCGGCCGTGCTGCGGAAGTAATCGCGCCACTGGCGATGCGTGTGGTAGGCGTAGGTGCCGGGATCGACCAGCATTTCCTGTCCGCCCATGGAGAGCGTGAAGGCCAGCGCATCGGCATGCCCGTGCGCCGCAAGCGACAGATAACCCAGCGGGCCGCAATCGACCACGATGCGTACTTCTTCCGGCGTGCCGAAGTCTTTTCCAAGCAGGTAGTAGCCGCCTTGCGGGAAAGCGACACGCGGCTCTTCCCTTGCGCCTGGCGCCAGCACCGGCAGCGCAGCCCAGCGCGCATCGGCATCGGCGAACAGCCAGCGGTTGCGGTCATCCAGCGCGCCCGCCTTTGCCTTGAAGTCAGGACGTCCGAACAGCAGCGCCGCGCTGGCAAGCAGGGAACGGTACGGCGGCGCAGCCGAAGTATCGAGACGCAGCATGCGGGCATCGTCGGCATCGCCGATCATCGGCACATTGCCGCCCACGTCCATCACGGCCGCGAGAAATTCCGCCATGCGTTCCAGGCGCGCCAGCCATTCGGCCGGGAAGCTGCCGCCGTTGGCCTGCGCCGCGAGCTGGCATAGCAGCATCATGTCCATCACCTCATGGTGATAGTAGATGGCTTGCTCCTTGTTGACGCCATCTTCCCAGTTCTGCAGCAAGCCCTGCTCGACCAGCCCGCGCTCGGCCATGGCGCGCCAGCGCACGCTCTCCGGCCAGCAAGGCCATTGCACGCTCGCGATATACAGGCCCATATACTCGCCGAGCAAATGATTGTTGGCCGACGAATGGCGTGACAAGTGATGGCTGATGAAGTGGCAATGCTTGTAAACCGCGTTCAGCCAGCGGTGGCGCCAGTCGTCGTCAAGGCTGCCGGCCAGCAGTTGCCAGGCAGCGGCCCAGTTCAGCAGGCGCACGCCGAGTTCCAGCGAACTGGCCCAGTGCACGCCTTGCGGATACGGACATTGATCGAGCCAGGAGATGAGCAGCGTGCGCGCGCCGTCGCGATATTTCCGCTCTCCCGTGCAGCGCCATGCCTGCGCCAGCGTCACCAGCTCCAGGTGGCGGCTAGGTTCCCACAGGTACTTGATATCGCCCACCAGCGAAGCATCGCGGTAATCGATTGACGGCCCGGGCGCCTTCGGTGCCGTGGTACCGGTACGCGGATCGCGGTTCCACTGCGGCGGAAATCCCAGTTGCACACCTTCCAGTGCAAACACGTTCCAGCGCCCGGCCAGCAGCGAATCGGCCGCCATGCGAAGCGCGCCGGCGTCTACCTCCGCTGGCGCCGCAAGGAACGCGGCACCAAAACGATCCAACGCTGGCACCGGTGGATAGCTCACCAGCCCAAGTCCCATCGCCGTAGCTTTGCGGCGCGCAAGCTGGTGCACGCGCCAGACAACTTCGGCAGGCCCCATCAGTTTGAGGCGATTGATTTTCCAGGCCAGTGCAGTCATTGCGGCATAAATCCCAATTCGCGATAGAGCCGCTCAACCTGCGGCAACACGGCATCGCTGCTGAAGGTGGATTCCACCTTGCGCCGCGCTGCCTCCCCCATGCGCCGCGCCAGCGCATTATCTTCCAGCAATTGCGCCAGCCGCGCCGCCAGCGCATCCACGTCCCCTGGCTCAACGAGGAAGCCTTCCACGCCATCGGCCACTGCCTCGGGAATCCCGCCGACCGGCGTGGCCAGTACCGGCAAGCCCGCTGCCATCGCTTCCAGCACACTCATAGGAAGACCCTCGTTATAGGACGGCAGCGCATACAGCGAAGCCAGCGCCAACTGCTGCTGGCGGTTTTCCGCGCCGACCCAGCCGAGCAGGTTGAGCTGGCTGGCAATGCCAAGTTGCGTCGCGCGCTCGCGCACTGCATCCAGTTCGCCATCGCCGCCGAGCCGCAGTTCCAGCGCCGATACCTGCGGCGCCACGCGCGCTGCCGCTTGCAGCAAGTCGTAGCTGCCCTTGCGCCGCCCCAGCCGCCCCAGGCTTAACACCGCGCCACGCCGCCGCTGCTCCCACGCGCTGGCAGCAGGAAGCAATACCGGGTTGTAGATGGCCTCCACATGCGGGTTGCGCGACATGCCTTCCACCCAGCAGCGCCACGCTTCCGACAGCACCACCACGCGCGTGCTGCGGTCGAAAACGAAACGCACGAAGCGCTTGCGCCAGCGGCCACATTCTTCACTGTAGAACAGCGCGAACTCCGCCCCATGCAGGTGCAGGATAGCCGGCGCGCCCGCCGCAAAAGCCAGCAGGAAAAATCCCGACTTGCGCCAGAAACTCGCACGCGAAGCCACATGCACGTGCACCAGCCCGACTTGTCCGCGCAACAGCATGCCGGCAAACGCCGCGTAAGCGGCCAGCATCACGCGCAGCTTGCGCCATTTGCTGCCATCGCAATGGGTGGCGAGGTAGCGCACGCCGAAGCGCCGCAACATGCCGGCCTGCTCATACACCCTGACCACGGAAGCGATGCCGCCCATGGTGTCCATCCCGGTCCCGAGCATGACGATGGTTTTCATGCGCGCCGCCCGTCCTGCCATTCATTGACGACCCAGCGGAACTTGCCCGCCGCGGTATTCGGCAAATCGTCGCGCAGCACGACCTTCACCTGCACCGTCGGATCGACCAGGTGGCGGATGTTGTGCAGCAGCTTGTCCTGGTCGGCCTGCGAGAAGCGCGCATCCGGCACCAGCCGCAGCTCCCACAGGCCAGGCCCCACTTGCGCTACCTGCGACTTGCGCACGTTCTCGACGCCCTTGAACGCAAAGGTCAGGACAGAAGGACTGACTTCCGAGCCGTCGCCACCGGTAATGCGGTCTTCCAGCTTGCCGGTCACCGGTTCGATCATCGGGAACGGCCGGCCGCACAGGCAATGCCCATGCTTCCAGCGCGTACGGTCGCTCAAGCGGTAGCGCACCAGCGGCATCGCCAGGTTATGCAAGGTGGTGCCAACGACATGGCCGTAGCCATCGGTCGGCTCGCCATGGTCGTCAAGTATTTCGACGTGGGAATAGTCCGGATTCACGTGCATGGAACCGTACTCGCACTGCGTCGCAAAAGCCACGCGCTCGGCCATGCCGTACATATCCATGATCCTTCCCGCCAGGCGCTCGCGGATCAGCTCTTGCTGGTGCGGGTACAGCGGCTCGGAGGCCGTGAAAAGGAATGGCACGGTCAGCGTCATCCCGCGCCGTTCGAGATGCTGCGCCAGCGTGTACGCGGTGGAAGGATAAGCCTGCATCATCGCCGGCGCATAATCACGCAGCTTGTCGATGATGGGATCGATGCAGCGGTCGGTCAGGTGGCGCGATGAAAGCAGCAGCTGCCGGTTGTAGCGGTTTTCGAACCAGTACGGCGGCCGCTGCTGGTCCAGCCCGGCCACCATGTCCCCGCGCAGCGTGGCGCGCGGCATGCCGTCGACATAGCCGCCCCAGGTCCAGTGGCGCTTGATGAAGGCTTGCTCCATCTGCACCGAATGAAGGCTGCGAATCACCACCAGGGGCGTGCCCGTGGTTCCGCTGGTTTTGCCAATCGCCTGCCACGGGCGCTTGGCGCCGTCGTTCGGGTACAGCGCCTGTGGATGCTCCAGCAAGGTCGACTTGTCGATAATCGGGAACATCTCGCGCAAAGCCTGCCGCGCTTCGACCGGCGAAAAGTCGCGCGTGATGTGCGCGTAGTACGGCAGCTTGTCGATGGCAGCCTGCAGGCTGCGGTGCAACAGCCTGTCGCCCATCACCTTCAGTGCGTAATCATCCATCAACTCGTGCTTGCACAAGCGGTGCACCAGCCGCTGGCTCAGCGCATTGTCGCGCACCAGCGCGCGGCCGCCGTACAGGAACTCTTTACGCAATTCGGCCAGCATGATCGCCTCCAACCAGGTTCTGGTAGCGTTGCGCCACCGCTTCGCCCAATACGCGGTAGCTGCGCGCCGCTTCGATATACGCCGGACCCGCCGCAGCGCGCTCGCGCGCCGCCTGCGGGTCGCGCAAGATGGCCAGCAAGCCTTCCGCCATGGCCTGCGGGGTACTGGCCGCCAGCCAGCCGGCGCCACTGGCGGCCAGTACAGCCTCCTGGTCCGGGATGTCGTTGCCTACGCAAGGCATGCCCAGCGCCAGGTATTCCAGCAATTTGGTCGGCGAACTGACGTCGTACAGCGCACCGCGCGGCACATACGAGATCGCGGCTTGCGCTCCCAGCAGGTATTCCCAGGCCTCGGACAGCGGCAGCCAGCCGGTGACCTGCACCGCATCACCGAGACCACGTTCACGGGCGGCGCCAAGCAACGATGGCACATCGCCCGGTTGCGGCGAACTGCCGATCAACAGCAGGCACACATCCGGCAATTCGCGCCGCACCAGCACCAGCGCATCGAGCACGCTCTCCAGACAGCGCGCCCGGTCCAGTGTGCCGAGATAAGCCACCACCGGCCGCCCTTCCCACCCGGGCCAGAGCCGTGCCGCCGGACGCACCTCAGGCCGCGCCAACGCCTCCATGTCCACACCCATCGGCACCGCGCTGATGCGCCCTTCCGGCACGCCATGCCGCGCTACCAGGCGGGCCATGGCCTCGCTTTGCACGAACACATGGTCGGCGCGCGGCAACAGCACGCGGTACAACAGCCAGCGCTCTGCCACCCCTTTTGCAAGAACAAGGCGCGCCCGCAGGCGGCGCAAGCCCGGCCGGCCCCGCAGCCGTGCCAGCTCAACCTGCGCCCGCTCGATGCGCCCTTCGCTCATCAGGTATGACAGCCAGTACATCATCGGCAATCCTTTCATGCGCGCAACCAGCAGGGCCAGCAATCCAATGCTGACCATATCGCGCACTTGCACTGCATCGTAGGTGCGGCGGTCAGCGCCAAGCAAAGCACGCAGGCATAGCCAGAGAAAAGAAAGTTCCGCTTTCCAGCGCGCACCACCCCGTGCTCGCCGTGAAGAGGCGAAGCCCTGGTTGTCGGCTGGCGCGGCGCTGCCTTTGCCGACCAGGTGGCATTGCACGCCATGGCGCGGCAGGTATTTTCCGAAAAGGGTCGCTACGTCAGCGCGAAAAGTCGGCAAGGGTTCCGGCACGAGCTGCAAGATGCGTACTGGGCGAGCCATGCTTCATCCTAGCAAGAACTGCTCAATTTCAGCGCCCGGTTCGCCTCGCCCTTCCAGCCGCCCCGCCGCCAGCCGTACACGTTGTGCAAGCTCCTCGCGGCGCGCAGGCTGCTCGATTGCACGCGCCAGCGCTTCCCGCATCGCCTGCACATCGTCATGAGGAACGAAGCCCGGATAGTCCTCGCCAAGATAGGCTTCGATCGCCTCGTGGCGCGTGGCCACCAGCGGCTTTCCATGCCGCAGGACGCGCAGCAGGACGCTTTGCCCGCACGCTTCGCCGACGCCGCGCAACGGCATCGCCACGACGCTGCTGCGTGCCAGCAGGCCTTCGAACTCAGCCTCCGGCAAATCGCGCAGGATGCGCGTGCTGCCACGCACCGGCTGGCGGATCTGGTTGCGCTGCGAAGCGACGATCACCAGCGGCGCCGGCAACGGTTCGGCCGCTTCCAGCAGCAAGTCGTAATCGCGATTGGAAAAGCCGCCGGCAAAAATGCTGCCGTCATCGTCCTGCTGCGACGCGCGGCCATCGAGTTCCTGCCGCCACAAATGGCAATACACGTCGTGCGCAGCCATGCCGACGTTCTGCACCAGGTTGCGCGCCTCCCCCGGCGAGAAGGCAATAAAGCCCAGGCCCGGCACGCGCAGCGCGCGCAGGACGCGGTCGGCCAGGCGGCGTGCCCGCTTGCCGTGGACGAAGCAGCTCATCACCAGCAAGCGTTCCGGCCGCGGCAGCAGGCGCGCCTTGACGAGCGCCAGCACCGGCAAGGCTTGCCAGCCCACGACCAGCAGGCGGTCTGTTTTCGTCCACAAGCCGAAACAGCGCAGCAGCTTGGGCGAAAACATGGAGCGCACGATCGCAAGCTTGCCACTCATGCCCGGCGACCCCGATCCCACCACGGTCACACGCGCCCCGCGCTCGCGGAGGTATTCGGTGATGTCGCGATAACTGCTGGCTTGAGGAAGCAGTACATGGATCACGGCCGCCTCCCCTCCGCCACCACCTCGCGCAGGATCTGCAAATACTGCCGGCTCACCACGTCGGCCGTATGCTCCGAGGCATAACGCAGGGCGCCGCCATCCTGCAAAGTGCTGTAGTACTCGGCATCGTCATACAGGCGATTGATGGTGGCCAGCATGGCCGGCACGTCCCGCGGCATCATGCCGGTCCATCCGGGAACGATGCTGAAGGTCGATTGCGGGCACAGCACCGGGGTGCGCGTTGACCAGGAATCGCACAGGAAGCCCCAGCCGGAATGGCTCTCCGTGTAGGCAAACCATGCCGACGAAAGGCGTTGCAGCGCCTCGATGCGCGTCACTCCTTCCACGTGTTCGACGCGGTCTCCAAGCTGCGCCTGCAGCTTCTTCACAATGTGCGCATACGGTCCGCGGCCGATGACCACGAAGCGCTCCACCGGCGTATGCTCGAGGATGGCAGGTACCGTCTCCAGCCAGCGCTCGCAGTTCTTGTGCCGGATCAGCGAGCCGACATAAATCATCTCGCCCTGCCGCCGTTCACGCGCCGGCCGCCAGTCCGCCGGCCGTTGCGCGCAATGCGCCGCGTAATAGGCGCGCCGCCCGCGCAAGCCAAGCGTCGCCAGTTGCGGCAAGTCGGCCGGATCATTGCTCATGAGCGCATCGACCTGGCCGCACACCTGCCACCAGCGCATGCGCCCAGCCACGCGGCCAATTGCCGGCACGCCACCGTAGTAACGCCGGCGCAGCAATTGCACCGGATCGGCCGACTCCACCCGCAGCAGCACCGGAACCGGATACAGTGGACGCAGCAACTCCAGCAGCGGCAAGCTGTGAAAGGAGTTCACCAGCAGCACGTCCGGCTTGAACGCGTCAGCAATTTCCCGCACCTGTGGCAGGTAACGTGCCGCTTCGTGCGACAGCGCACGCAGGCTGGGGAAGATGCGATGGATCGGCACTCCCTGGAAATTCTCGTAAGCGTCGCCCGGCTCCGAACTCTTGAGCGCCGACACGCGCGACGTCACCACTTGCACCGCCACGCCTTTCGCAACCAACGGCGGCAGCACGTACGCCACCTCATCGAAGGTAGGATTCAATCCGGGATAGATAGCAAGTACTTTCATGCAGCCTCGCGCAGTAGTTGGCGTCCCAGTACTCGGTTGATGAGCTGTCTGTCTTTCTGATCTATTGCACCGGACAATAACAGCGCTGCAGCAAAAACGGCGCACAGCAGCAGCGTTCCCACCGCAGCAGCGAGCACGCCCTGTCCCGGCAACAGCCACGCCACGCAAGCAGCCGCGCCAATTGCCAGCAGGGCGCGCACCCACCAGCGCAATCCCAGCGGCCACGCGAAACCGCGCCGCCGCATGCCTGCCACAACCAGGCCGTTCACGATCAGTTCATTGCCCAGCAATGCTGCGGGCACCAGCCACAGGCCAAGCACCGCATAGCCCAGCCAGGCCAGCACAGGCAGCACCAGCAAGGAACACAGCGAGGCCAGCGCCCACATGCCCATCAGGCCAACTGCATTGCACACTACATTGAGAATCAGCCGATGCAGGCGCAGCGCCAGCCAGCCGCACAGCACCGCAAACAGCAAACGGTATTCGCCGAAACGGCCGCCGCTGGCCAATTGCAGTACCAGGTCGCCATATACCGCAGCCACCGCCAGCACCGGCAGCAAGCTCAGTGCACTGACCTTGAACACAAAGTGCGCCCAGCGCTGCAATTCGCCGTAGTCGCGATTGCCGGCATAGGCGCCGATCATGCGCGAACGCACTACCGAGAAAATTACCATGCCGGGCATGTAGTTGCGGATGATATCCGTCAAACGCAGGACGAATCCCAGCCCCGCCATGGCTTCCGCCGCCTGGCTGCGCGCGAGAAGCAGGATCAGGCAGGATGGCGAATACAGGTACTCCACTATGCCGCTCGCGTAGTTGTGCAAGGCCACCGCACGCATTTGCGCGCGGCCGGGGGGGCGCCAGCCTTCCCGCGCCTGGGCCGGCAGCTTGCCCACGGCATGGGCCAGGAAGCCAGCCGACAGCAGCAACGCACCAATGCTTGCCCCAAGTTCCGCAAACAGCAGCTCGCGCGCCGTACCCGTGCCCATTGCCAGCAAGGCGCAGGCGATGACGGTGCCGCGCAGTACGGTGACAACCTGCATGCGCGTCTGCAGGGCCAGCGCCTCCAGCGTGTTGTCGCGCAGGATGCGCATCACGCCTTCCACCACCAGCAGGAGCGCCACGACGCCGGCCAGTGCAGGCGGGAAGCTGGCGGGCAGCCAGCCCTCGCCTTGCGCCAGCAGCAGGCCGCCAGCCACGACGGACAGCAGCAGCATGCGGCAGGCAGCGACAGCGGCGACGAGACGCGCCAGCGCCTGGCGGCTGCCGCGCAAGCGATATTCGGGAAGGAAACGCAACAGGACCCAGTCGAGGCCGAAGCTCGATAGTCCAAGGACAAGTTCCACCAGCGCCATCGCAACCACGTAATGGCCGAATTCGGCAGCCGGCAGCACCCGTGCCGACAGCCCTAGCACACTGGCTGTCAGCACGGCGGTAGGCACCTTGCCTACCAGGAATGCGGCGATGTTTCGCCGCGTTTGGGGACCCGAGTATGGTGCTGTCATAGCATGGCTCAGTCCCCCAGGTGGCTCAAGGCAGCGGCAGCGTGATGGTCTGGCTGCCCACCGTCAGCACGCGGCTGGTGGTGCCAGTGGTCAGCTTGACTGCCGGCTTCTTGCAGCCAACGTCCAGCAGCACCACGAATTCACCCTTGAGCGCAGCCGGGCGTGTAAATGCTGCATGTTCCTCGATGCCCGTGCGCGGCGCCGGTCCGTCACGCTTGACCAGCGTCGTGCCCGGCGTGACCGAACTGACGCACAGTGAGCGGTCGCCATTGACGATGGTTGCCGTGCCGTCCGCGTTGACCGTAATCGGCACCGCAGCATGGAAGTTCCATTCCCAGGCATGGGCCACGGGCGCAGTCAGCGTATCCATCACCACCGCCGCATCCTGGCTGCGGAAGTACCACACCTTGCGCCGGTTCAGCGACAGTGCGCCTTCAAACGCCGGCGTCGCATCGCCCTCCACATAATCCATGGCGGAAGTCGTCGAGAAGCCGGTGATCTTGCCGTTGCGGCCCAGGTTCACCGTATTGCCTTCGATCCGCTGGCCAACGCCATTGTCGTAGGTGACCGCATTATGCGACTTGGTCGCGCGGTACCAGCTGCTCCACAGCGGCGAACCGTACCAGTCGTAGTAGCCGGCCTCGATCAGCAGGCGCTTGCCGCCGCTGTTCAGCACGATCGAATTCTGGTCGCCGTGGCTGTGATTGTACGAGCCATAAGGGCTGGACTTGAAATACAGCGACGTGCGTTTCGTGTCGGCCAGCGAACTGTGCATCGCCGCCCAGCCTACGCTCGGGTAGAACGCGCCGTTTGGCGGAGGCACCGCAGTCGCAACGGTATTGACGGGCAACGGCGACGGCGCCTGCAGCAAAGTCAGCGGGTCTTCCACCCCGGTCATGCTGCTGTAGTACCACTTTGCCGCCGGCGTATTGAAGCGCGATGCAAACGCCTTCAGCAGATAAGTATTCGGCACGTCCTCGTGGCCATCGCCAAACACATGGTTGGGCGTACCAGGCGGGACGAAGTGCGCCATGAAGCGCAGGAAGCCGTCCGACCATGGCTTGCGGTAGATCGACACGCCAAGCGCCTGGCTCAGCGGGTCCCAGATCTGCACCGAAAAATCGGCCGCCGCCTGGCCATACGCGGTGCCGTTGGCATAGCCGCCTTCCGGGCCGCTCCAGGTATAGACCTGGTGCACGTAGGTGCGCACTGCGAAGTCGAACCAGGTCTGTGCGGCCGGCACATCGCCCAGGTTCAGCGCCGCAATCAGCGCCAGGAAGCCCAGCGTGTTGCCGCCGTGGGCGTCATACGGGTACTGGTCCATGCGGCCATTGCTGCCCGAGAGGTCGTTGTAGATATCCGTGGTGCGGCGCGCGATCGAAGCCTGCCAGGTTGCCTTGCGCGTGGAGTCGAGGTTATTCCACAGCATGTCCAGCGCCTTCGACAGCGACAGCGAAATGGTGCGGGTAGCCTGGTCCTGGTTGGCGTAGCTGGTCGGCCCGGTCGGGCTCAGAGCTGCCAGTTCGTCGCCGCGCTTGATCGCTTCATTCAGGTAAGCCGAAGCGATGGCTTCGCCCTGCTTGAGCCGATACAGCAGGGCCGCAGCTTCCACCTGGTGCGACGTGCGGTTGATGCGGTTGCGGATGTCCGAATTCTGGTTGCTCAGCGCCGTGGTCATGGTGCCGCTGCTCACCAGCGGCCAGTCGCTGTCTTTCACCGGCGCCATCGTCATGCGCGACTGCACGGTTTCAATCAGGCGGCGCACCTGGTCGCCGCGTTCGGTGACCATGGAGGACGTCCACTTCAGGTACGGCAGGAAAGTCGGCGACAGCATGCGCGAGCGCCCGTGCCGCAGCACATTGTCGCGCAGGGTCGCATTGTCATACACCTCGAATTTGGTGGCGCTGCTGTCGATGGTGAAGCTGCGCACCGTCGACCAGTCCTTGGCCACGGCTTCAGCCAGCGGCACCACGGCCGCTTCGGCCGCTGCTTCGATCTGCGCCAGGTTGGAGCCGGCAGCCTTGGCCTTGGCGCGTGCCGCCGCATCGGCATCGTTCATTGCCTGGGTGCGCGTGAATGGCGCGACCTTCCAGGTATAAATGCCGGCGGTGGGAAACGCATGGGTCGGCAACAGCCAGTTGCGCGGTACGACATGCTTGATTGGCGAAGCGGTGCCAGGCGGCTGGATGATGACCAGGTACCAGGTAGACGAAGTAGCAATCGGATAACGCGACCAGGAAAAGCCTGGCGGATTCTGTGGTTGCAACTGCATTTTGTCCGGCGCAGGGCGCACGGCTTCAATGTTCGCGGAGATCGCCCAGTCGGCGCGGCTTGCACTTGCAAACGTAGCCAGGGCACTGAAGACTGCATAGGGCAACAGGGAATATTTAACGAATTTCATGTGATACTCTCCAGACAATTTCGTTTGCGAATCAATAAGTTAACTGCATTTTGATCCGGCACAACAAGGAAAGTCTACATCACGCATTTCACAAATTCGTTTCCGGGCGACAAAAGTTTTGTAACAATGTCGCTCGAAAAAGACACAATTCCCTAGCGTTGGGACGAGCCGAAACGGCACAACTGGACGATCGTCCCCATGCAAATCATCAGGAGTAGCTGGGCGGTGGGTTCATCCATCAGCGCGCGGTTATACACCAGCATCATCAGGAACAGCAGCATTGCTGCGACACAGGTATCTGCCAGCGCGAGCTGGGCCACGCTACCTTGTTTTCGGCGCACGTAGCGCCAGGCAGCTAGCAGGGAAAACAGTAGCATGGAGCCGTAAGCGAGAGCGCCCAATAGACCCACATCCCACAGCAGGATCGCCAGCGCAGTGGCGTCGAGGTGCAGCGGCTGGTAGCGCTTGGCGACCTCGCCCGCACCGAGCAAACCGGACGGCTTGCTTGCGCCAGGCCCATACCCGACCAGGCGGCGCGGCACGCTTGCCAGCGGGTCATGCGCCCACAGTGCGAGCGAAGCGGCGCGGCTGATCTCGCCGGTGCGATAGTTGACATTGTTGGGGTCAAAGAAGTAACCGCCGCCACGGTCCAGTTTCTCGGCCATGTTGTGCGCCGACTGCACCTTCTTGCCCCAGTAAAGCGTTTCGTACACGGTGTAGGTGGTGCCGACGAAGGCTGCCAGCAGGACGGCGAAGCCGATGAAGGCGCCGATGCTGCGCAGGATGCGCCGCCGCAGCACCCAGGCCAGCACCAGCGGCAGCCAGATGAAAGCGGCCTTCACTTCCCCCAGCAGGATGATCGCGAAGCCGATCGCCTGGAATGCCCACATCGCCTTGCCCGACATCTGGCCCGCGTTCCAGCGCGCCGCGGCATAGCCCATGGCCAGCACGGTAAACAGGACCATGATGGCACTATTGCCGCCAAAGCCCGGCGTGCCGCCGAAGGTGCCGACAATCGAATCGAAGGTGGTAGCCGTGGCGACGAAGAAGTGCTGGTACAGCACCACCGGCACCTGGATCAGCACCACCCAGAACATCATGCGCCAGCTGGTCTCCAGGTGATTTTCCTTCCAGCGGAACCAGTACAGGGCAAACAGCACCGAGAACATCGGCAGCATGGCCTTCGCCGCCGAAAAAATCTGTGACTTCGGCACGCGGTTGAACACCAGGCTGATCACAAAGGCAGCCACGAACAGGACTGCCGCCAGTTCGACCGTGGAGCCGTCGCCCTTGTGCATGTGCCGCTGCTCGCGCTTGTGCACCACCAGGTCGAGCAGCGCGCGGCAAAAGAACAGGATCGCCAGGCCGAATGCGAGCCAGGCTGCCGGCCGCAATTTCAGGAAGTAGACCGCCGAACCTTGCAGCAGGAAGGTCAGCACGAACAGGCACCAGAACATGCCGTGCAGCGGCAGCACGAACACCATCAGCACCGACAGCACTGCCGTGCCGACGATCGCCACCAGCGGCGGCGAATCCAGCCCGCCGACCACGCCGACGAAAACCGCCAGCAGCAGGAAGGGCAACAGCAGCAGCAACGGCAGCCCGCGATTCGGGCGGACCAGGGCGTGCGGCCCGCCGGCGGCGGCAGCTGCGGCTGGCGTGCGGAGGAACAACGGCATGCGCATCCTGTCCTCCCCTACTCGCCGAACACGCCAACCAGGCGTTCGCGCGCCGGCTTCTCGAGTGCGCCCAGCAGCGAGCGCACGAACTGGTCATGCAGCGCGTAGGCCGGCGCCGAATCGGCACTGATGCTGGACACCCGCACCAGCATCCCGTCCGGCACCGTGCCGCTCAGGCCATAGCGCAATTCCTGCAAGCGCTGGTCGACACCGGGCATGGTGGCCTTGCGCCCCACCGTGATCCAGTAAGTGATCGGCTCCTGCCGCGCACCGGCAACTGCAAACAGGCGCTTCACAGGCAGCACGCCACTTCCCGTATCGAGGCTGCTCTTCTGGCCGTCGCGCACGGTGAAGCCCTGCGCCGTATAGCACACCTCCGGCTTGTGCACGCCCATATTGTCGCCCTGGTCGCCGCCGTAGGCGATCGACAGCATGATGCGGTCCCCATTGCGATTGACGTAAGTACGGCCCAGCGTCTGGTTGTAAATCTTGTCAAGCTTGGCCTGGGTGGCAGGATCGACTTGCAGCGGGAGCACTCGCGTGTCGACCTGCCATTCGCCGAAATTGCGCGGCACCATCTGCTCCAGGCTGAAGCGCCCCGCGGCATCGGCCATGCGCGCGGTCGGCGTCAATGCCCGCGTCACCGCCGCGGAACACACCATCAGCGCGCCGAGCACCATGCTCACCATCATTGATTTTTTCATGAGTTGCGCCACCTGACAAACCATTGCAGGAAAGCGTCCACGCCGATAATCAGCAGCAGCGCCGTGATAAACAGCACCATGCCGGCGAAGCCGTGCAGGAAGCCCTGCCCCGCCGCGTCGCCAAGGTAATAGGTCACCAGCGACAGCGTGATCACGCGGATCACATTGGCGGTGAAGGAAATCGGGATGATCAGCAAGGCCAGCGCCACGTTGCGGAAAGCCGAGGAATGGCGCACCACGTTCAGGTAGAACAACCCGAGCGCTTCCAGCGTGAGCAGGGTTTGCAGGCCGGCGCAGGCGTCGGCCACCAGCAGCTGGTACTGCCCCACTTGCAGGATCACGCCACTGCGCGCGATCGGATAGCCTGCCGCATACAGCAGGTGTTCGGTAGCCCAGGAGACCGCCATCTTCATCGGCATGGTCAGCATGCCGACCAGCGGACCGGGCAAAGGCACCATGAAGGCCATGAAGAAGAAGGCGAACCATTGCACGCGCAATGCGCCATGGCCGCATTTGAGCATCAGCACAGCAGCCAGCAGCAGGATGAAGGAAGCGATCTCGAAGGCGATGATGCCCTGCGAACGCCCCAGGATGTAAGCCAGCAGGCCCACGCCCAGCACCGGCCAGCCGATGGCAGAGGGCTGGCCATCGGCGCGCGCCAGCATGGCCGGCCATTGCCGGAACATCAGCCACAGCGCAAGCAGCAGGATGATCGGTCCATGGGCTTGCTCCTCGGTCGCCCACAGGCCAGTAAACAGGCGATAGAACGTCGGCACGTACAGCACGAGCATGCCAACCAGCACCGGCAGCCAGTCGGGCAGCGCGGCGCGCTTCTCCTCAAGAAGCGGGCGGATGGCCAGGCCTGGGTCCACGTCAGAACTCCAGCAGTACGGAACCTACGACTTCCGCGCCGGCATAACGAACCTGCTCGCTGAGCGCCGCCACATCGTACAGCGAGGTGGCATTGCGGTGCACCACCAGCAGCACGCCACGGGCGCGCGCCATTACCGGCAGCGAATCGTGGGCAGTCAGCACGTCCGAGGTGTCGTACAGCACGACATCGTGCAAGGCCTCGAGCTGGGCATTGAGGCCGGTGAAATCCTTGCGCGCCAGCAGTTCGGCCGGATTCGGCGGCAGCGTGCCTGCACCCAGCACTGCCAGCGATTCAAAAGCGTCGATGCGCGTCACCGCCCCCATCGTGGCACGCCCGGCCAGCATGTCGGACAAGCCGGTCTTGCCCTGCAGGTTGAAAATCTCGTGCTGCGAAGGCTGGCGCAAGTTGGCATCGACCAGCAGCGTGTTCTGCCCGAGCTGGGAGAACACTACGGCCAGGTTGGCCGCGAACAGGCTGGTGCCGGAACCCGGTTCGACGCCGACGATCGCCAGCGATTTGTGGCCGCGCGCAAACCAGCGCAGCATCAGCTGGCCACGCACGGCGCGCAGCTTTTCCACCTGCCTGCTGAACGGGTCATATGCCGCCACCAGGCGCGAAGAAAAGTACTTCTCGCCGGCCGGCACATAGGGATAGTCGAACTGCCGCGCCAGCACCTGCTGGATGTCGGCCGCACTGACCATGCCCAGCGCCTGCGCCGCCTCGCCGAAGCGAACCCCGGTTTCCTCCTGCATGCGCAGCACGGCATCGGTGTTTTCAGGCGTCAGCTTGCCCGCTTCCTGCAGCAGGGCGCCAATGGTCGCATCGCCCACGCCGTGCGGCGAGGCTGGATTGAAATGCAATGGGCTATTCATCAGCTCCCCCTTAATTCAGCCGCAGGGTGCGCGGCGCATGAAGGTGCGGCAGCCCGAAGCGGCGCTGGCGCGGCGGATTCCAGTCGATCGTGGCCAACACAGGAATGTGCACCACTTCGGCCAGGTCGGCTTCCGACCGCACGCGGCGATCGAACATCTCGGACAGCATGGCAATGCCGATGCCCAGCATCCCCCCCAGCAGCAGCGACAGCACTGTGTTCAGTACCACGCGCGGCCCAGCCGGCTCGATTGGCGCCACGGCGGGATTCAGCACCGAGACGTCGGACTGGTCGTTGCCGCCCTCGATGCGGGTCTGCGACGAGCGCTGCGAGGCATTGTCGAAGGCGCGCTGGGCGCTCTCGACATCCTTGTTCAGCACATTCATTTCATCGCGCTGGCGATTGAGCTGCAGCACCTTGGTTTTCTGGTCGGCCAGCGCCGCGCGCAATGCCGCTTCGCGCTGGGCGAACACATTGGCGTTGTTGCTGACCGAGGACGTGACCAGGGCGGTCTGCTCGTTCAAACCAGCCCGCAAGCGCGCCACTTCGGCCGCGGCGCTCTGGTATTGCGGATGGTTGCGGCCCAGGCGCTGGCCCATCTCCGCCAGCTTGGATTCCTGCTGCGCCAGGTTGACGCGCAGGTTCTGCACCACGGGGCTGGCCGTCACGTCAGGCGAAGCGCTGCCGGAGCCGTGCGCCACTGCCTGCCGCGAATTGGCTTCCATCGCCTGCGACTGCGCCGCCACCAGCTGCGCCGACAGGTCGTTCAGGCGCATCGACTCGACGTCGAGCCGGTTGTCGACGCTGACGATGCCATGCTCCTGCTGGTATTTGGACAGCTTGGCCTGCGCCACTTCCAGGTTATCGCGCAGCACCTTCAACTGGGAGTTGAAGTAGTTGGTGGCCTTCTTCAACGGCTCAACCTTGAGCTGCACATTGATCTTCTGGTATTCGTCGGCGAAGGCATTGGCCACCGCGGCCGCAAATTGCGGGTCGGAAGCCTTGAAGGTCACGTTCAGCACCGAGCTTTCCTTGGCCGGCACGATGTCCAGCTTCTTTTGCAGCAGCTCGGCCAGCCAGTCGCGCACGGTGCCCTTGCCGCCGGTCGATTCATTGAACTGGGCGATGACGGCCGGGCTTTCGGCCAGCTTGAGCTGGTCCACCACGCGCAGCGCGACATTCTTGCTGCTGATGATGTCGATCTGCGTTGCCATATAGCCCGGCAAGAGCTGGCCCGGCAAGGCCATGCCGGTCAACGGGTCGACGCCCTTGTAATTCATCACCAGCGAACTGGTCGCCTCATACGTCTTGGGCAGCAGCAGGCTGACTACGAGGGTGGCGGCTACCGTGACCAGCAAGGTCAGCAGCACGATCTTCTTGCGTGCCTGGAGGATCAGCAGGAACTGGGCGAAATTCATGACATCTCCTTAGAACCAGCTTTCCTTGATGAAGATGACGTCGTCGGTCTGCACCACGTCCTCGTTCTTGGCGGCGATCACCTGGACCGTGCCGTCGCCGCTGCGGCGCTTGATCTTGATGCCGCTTTCAGTGCCGCGCGGGGTCAGGCCGCCGCCGACCGCCAGTGCCTGGCTGACGGTCATGGTGCGCTCCAGCCGGAAGGAACCGGGGCGCTGCACCTCGCCATAGATGTAGAAGCGCGGCGAGCGTTCGGCATAGATCACATCGTTGGGCCCCAGCTCGATTTCCTTGTCCAGCGCCCCATTGCGCACCATGTCGACCACGTCGATCACGGTCTTGGTGGTCTTGCCATCGCGGGTACGCACCACGCTCACCGTATCGCCGCCATCGGCATTGAAGCCACCCGCCTGCGCCAGCATATCCATCACACCACGCTTGCCGCCATCGAGCGGATAGCGCCCGGGGCGATTCACCATGCCCAGCACCGATACCTGGGCGCTCTGGATCTGCGACACGATGATGCTGACCTGTGCTGTTTTCAGGTAGCCTTTCTTGACCAGCTGTTCGCCAATCGCGCGCTCCGCCTGCTGCACCGTCATCCCGCTCACCTTGACTTCCCCCAATAAAGGGAAGGTGATCTTGCCCGATTCGCTGACCCGGGTTTCAGTTGCCATGTCCGGGTTGCCGAATACGGAAGCCTTGATCACGTCGCCGGCACCCAGGGTCAGGTCGGTAGCCTGTGCGAAGCCTGCGCCCAGTACGAAGGCCATCGCCACCATCCACATCAGTAGTCGTTTCATGATTGCTCCTCGATCTCTGTTTTATTTCAGGCCAGCCACGCCGCGTTCCAGGGCGGTGGCCGGGGCGCCCGCGTCTGCTACCGGCGAGGGCTGGTTGATATAGGCAATCTTGGCGCTGGCGCGCAGGCGCTTGACTTCCTCCTCCGCCGCTTCCTTGCCTTTCTTTGCGACCAGGTATTGCTCGATCTGCGGCCTTGCCGCATCCAGTTCCACCGGCGAGGACCGGATGTCGGCGATCGTGACCAGCATGCTGCGCTCGCCTTCACGCACGATGAAGAGCTGGCCTTTCGCCAGGGCCAGCAGCTTGGCCGACAGTTCCGGCGGCAGCTCCGACCCGCTGCGGCTCAGCTGGGCCTTCTGGTACTTGACCTTGTGCTGGTCAAGCCAGGCCGCCACCTCATCGAGCGAACGTGTCTTGTCCATTACCGCCTTCAACTCATCAGTCACCTCGCGTGTCGGCAAGATGATCTCGCGCATGTCGAAATGCTTACGCTGCGAAAAGAATTGCGGATTCTGGCTGTAATAGGCTTCCACTTCCGCGGCAGTCGGCTTGGCAGGCGTGCCGAGGCGCTTCTGCATATAGGCTTGCGCCAGGATCACGGAGCGCGCCCTTTCGATTGCCTGCACCACACGCGGGTCGCGGTCGACTTTTTCTTTCGCCGCTTCGCCGATCAGCAACTGGCGGTCGATTAACGCCTCCAGTGCCTGCTTGCGCGCGGCCTCCTGTTGCGTGGCTGGAGCGTTGCTGCGCGACAGTTCGTCATTCAACTGCATGACGGTGATTTCTTCACCGTTGACGTTGGCCAGGGCCTGGCCCGGTTTCTGTTCCACCTTGCTGCTGCAGGCGGAAACCAGAACAACCAGCATGCCCGCGAAAGCCATATTCGGGTTGATGTGCTTCAAAATATCCTCCCTCGACTGTTGCAACTCATTCTAATAGCGCGACGAGCGCGCACGATTGATTCAATACGCGTTTTGCCGCTTCAACACCACCTTAACTGTCCGCAAGATGATCCAAAGGTCGAGCCACAGCGACCAGTGGCGCAGGTAGTCCAGGTCGTAGCGGATACGCGCTTCCATCTTTTCCAGGGTCTCCGTTTCACCTCGCAGGCCGTTGACCTGGGCCCAGCCGGTAATGCCCGGCTTGACCTTGTGGCGCAACATATAGCCCTTGATCAGCTTGCGGTATTGTTCGTTATGGGCAACGGCATGCGGGCGCGGCCCGACAATGCTCATCGATCCTTGCAGTACGTTGATAAACTGCGGCAATTCATCCAGCGAAGTGCGGCGCAGGAACGCACCGATCTTCGTGATGCGCGAGTCGTGGGCAGTGGCTTGCCGCACCACAGGACCATCCTCAGTCACGCGCATCGAGCGGAATTTGTAGACGATGATTTCCTCGCCATACAGGCCATAGCGGCGCTGGCGGAAGATCACCGGCCCCGGCGAACTGATCCACACAGCGAGCGCGATGACCAGCATCAGCGGCGCCAGCGCCATCAGGATAGCTGTGCCGATGATCACGTCACTGGCGCGCTTGACGATGCCATCGAAGCCGACAAACGGCGTTTCGCAGATCGCCACCACCGGCATGCCGCCCACGCTGTCGAAGCGTGCCTGCATCAGGTCGAACACATAGATATCGGGCAGGAAATAAACCGAGGCTGTCGTGTCCTGCAGTTCATCGAGCAGCTTGCGGATGCGCGGCTGTGCCGAAATCGGCTGGCTGATGAAAATCATCTTGATGTGGTGGTCCCGCACGAAGCTGGCCACTTCCCCCATATTGCCCAGCACCGGGTGCGACAAGCCCGACTTGCGCCGGTCAGCTGTGCGGTCGTCGAAGAAGCCGCGCACGCTGAGGAACAGGTTGGGCATGCGCTCCACCGTGCCCGCGAACTTGGTCCCTACCTCATTGGCGCCGACGATGACCACCGACCTTACTTCACTCTCTTTTGCCGGATCGGTGCCGACATGCCGCGCCGCCAGGTGGCTCATGAGCAGCGCAAACGGCGTGGCCAGGAACCAGCTGAACACCACTGCTTCGTCGTAGTGGTAAGCCAGGCCGCTGACATTGCCGAGGAACACAAGAATCACCGCGGTAACGATCCAGCCCATGAAGATATCGCGCGCATAGGCTGTTATGCGGCCGCTGCGCCAGGTGCGGTACGGGTCAACGTGCTGGTACACCGCCGACGAAATGAAGAAGGCCAGCACCATCAGCACCAGCGAATATCCGGTAAACGGCTCCCCGTACACCATCGACGTGGCGTACAGCATCCCCATGATGATCAGCGGATCAAGAACACGCTGGAAAAAGGAGACCAGGGGAATATCGTTTACCGTCATCGTCGCTCCTCATCATCAGAATTGCACTGTCGCCATGAATGAAACGCCCTTGGCCTTGTAGCTGCCGGTGCCGATCAGCGGCGTGCCGGTGCGGCGGTCCTTGAAGCCAGTCACGCTGAGCTGCACCTTGCGCCAGGGCTGGTAGACAACGCCGACATTGGTGCTGCGCGTGGTATCACTCGGGTCACCATCAAAGGTGACGTAAGGCAGGCGCTCGAATTTGCGCTTCTCGCGCTTGACGCCTGCATTGGCCTGCACCTTGGCCGAAATGTCCCAGGTGGCATTCAGGCTGGCGCCTTTGTTGACGCTGTTGTTCACCACGATGCTTTCCACCGCAGCGAATTCGCGCCAGGTCTCGGCGGTGAAGCGCAGCTTGCTGCGCGGCCGCCAGTTCACGGTGGCGCGGCCATTCAGGCCGCTGGTGTCGCGTTCGGTGAAGGTATCGTGCTTGCGCTTGGCGTAGCCAGCCAGCAATTGCAATTGGGTGATGTCGCTGTACAGCCAATTGACATTGGCTTTCAGTTCGTCCTGCGTGTAGTTCTGGTCGAGGAAGGTCGTGCCGATGCGGCGCGGGTTCAGGAAGCCGCCTTTGATGTGGCGCGCCACCAGGCCGACCCTGCTGCCGCTCGACGCATGGTAGTCGATGCCGACTTCACTGCGGTCCTCCTTGCGGTTGTTCAGGCTTTGCGCCGCCAGCTCGTAATCGAAGCGGTCGCGCTGGAAGCCCGTATAGATGCGCCAGCTCGGGTGCATGCGCCAGCCGCCGTTGGCATACTCGCGGCGCTGTGTGCGCAGGTTGCGTTCTTCCGAGTGGAAATCGTTGAATGGCGTCAGCACTTGCTGGTAGCTGCCGCCGATATTTCCGTCGAAGTGGTTGCCGACCACCCAGGCCCAATCCAGGCTGAAGTCCTTGCCGTTGTAATCGAGCTGGTCGTAGTGATCGAAAGTCACGCGCGAGACTTTCGCCTGACCGGTAATTTTCTGGCGGCCAATCGGGCGGTCCAGCGCAATCCCGGCGATCGCTTGTGTGGCGCGGTCGGAGCGCTGGATGCCGTCCGGGGTGTTTTCCGGAAGACGCAACAGGTTGTCGTCGTACGTCTGCCCCACGCTGATGAAGGGCTTGAAGGTTTCGCTGATGTCCGCCTGCGCAGGACAGCACGCAAGGGCGGCGGCCAGCGCCAGAGGAGTTGGCAGGATGCGCATATTCTTTAGCCTTATTTAACACTACCAATAGGTCCAGCTGCCGGTCACCATGACCCAGGCAGCCAATAAGCCGTTTGTCACGGCATGTCCCAGGATGGGAGTCCACAGCGTTTCGCTGCGCATGTACAACAAGGTATAGGCAATGCCGGCGATGATGCCGGCCAGCCACAAGTTATGTTCGATACCGAACAGAAGAACTGAAATCGTCGCGGCGCGCAGGCCAACACGCGCGGGCCGCAGCGACAGGAAGTCGCGCTGTTCAAGCCAGCGCAGCAGGAAGGAACGCCAGAACAATTCCTCCATCAAGGGCACCACCAGCGCCGCGCCGGCGGCACGCAGCGCAACCAGCGGCCAATCGACGCGGCCATCCGCACCGCTTGCATCGAAACTGCGCGCCGCCCCTAACTGCATCCAATTGGCATCGAGCATGATCCACAGGACAAAGACACTGGCGCCGACACCGGCGGCGACGATCACGTCGCGCCGCGCGGGCCGTTCGCGCAACTCTCGGTAGTGCTTGCGCCACGCGAGCAGCATGGCGGCCACCAGCGCAATCTTGGCAGGATAAAGCCAGCGCATGGTGTTCGCGTGCGCACCGAATCGTTCAAGCACGTCGGCGAAGATGATGAAAACAATGAAGGTTGCAAACGGCAGCACGCGCGGCATGGCGCCGCCGCTGTTGGCGCGCAGTGCGAGCACAGGCGCGGCAGCCGCAGTGGCCTGCGGCTGTTGGGAAATGCGCTTAGGTGGCTGCTGTAAAGTCACGATATCTGCCTTCCCGTTGGAAATGCCGAAGCGATACTGCCTCGGCATTAAGGTTGTCAGATATTACAGCGGGCAATCGTGCGCAAGCGCACGAAAGTGAGAAAGTGCAAAGAGTGGATTGAGTTACATCAAACGTTGTTGCGGGATTCGATTGCTTCCCAACGTTCCAGCGCCGTCATCAGCTCTTCTTCAATCTGCGCAATGCGCTCGTTGAGGCGCTTAGCTTCCGCCGGCGTCTTCTTGTAGAAGTCCGGATCAGACAGCGTGAGGTTCAGCGCAGTCTGCTCATCTTCCAGCTTGGCAATGAGTTGCGGCAACTCTTCGAGCTCGCGCTGCTCTTTGTAGCTGAGCTTTTTCGCCTTGGCTGCTGCCGGCACGGCAGCGACCGCCGGTGCTGCGGCAGGCTTCGCATCCGCTTTCTTGGCGGAGGGGGGCGCCGCAACGCTGGTATCGCGCACGCGTTCCCAATCGCTGTAGCCGCCAACATACTCTTTCCATTTGCCCTGCCCTTCGGCCACGATCACTTGCGTGACCACGTTATCGAGGAATGCACGGTCGTGGCTGACCAGGAAGACGGTGCCGGTGTAATCCTCGAGCAATTCTTCCAGCAGTTCCAGCGTGTCGATGTCCAGATCGTTGGTTGGTTCGTCCAGCACAAGCACGTTAGCTGGCTTGGCGAACAGGCGCGCCAGCAGCAGGCGATTGCGCTCGCCACCGGACAGCGAGCTCACCAGCGAACGCGCACGTTGCGGTTCGAACAGGAAGTCACCGAGGTAACTCATGACGTGCTTGCGCTGGCCATTGATTTCGACCCAGTCGGAGCCCGGCGAAATGGTGTCGGCCAGCGTGGCGTTGTCATTCAATTGCGCGCGCATCTGGTCGAAGTATGCAACTTGCAGGCGCGCGCCCTGCTTGATGGTGCCGCTGTCCTGCTGTTCTTCACCGAGGATCAGCTTGAGCAGCGTGGTCTTGCCGGCGCCGTTCGGACCGATCAGGCCGACCTTGTCGCCGCGCATCAGGATGGTGCTGAAGTCACGGACGATGACTTTCTCACCGTAGGCCTTGTTCACGTTCTCCAGTTCCGCCACGATCTTGCCGGAACGCTCGCCGGTCGCCACTTCCAGGCGCACCTGGCCTTGTGTGTCGCGGCGGGCGGCGCGCTGTTCGCGCAGGCGCTCGAGGCGGCGCACGCGGCCTTCGTTGCGGGTACGGCGAGCTTCGACGCCTTTGCGGATCCACACTTCTTCCTGCGCCAGCACCTTGTCGAACTTGGCGTTTTCAACCTCTTCGATCGCCAGCTGTTCTTGCTTGCGGGTCTGGTAGGCGCTGAAGTTGCCCGGGTAGGACAGCAGGATGCCGCGATCCAGCTCGATGATGCGGGTCGCCACGTTGTCGAGGAAGGAGCGGTCGTGGGTGATGAACAGGATGCTGCCTTTGAAATCGCGCAGCAAGCCTTCCAGCCACTGGATCGAGCTGAAGTCCAGGTGGTTGGTCGGTTCGTCCAGCAGCAGCACGTCGGGCGCACCGACCAGGGCGCGCGCCAGTGCTACCCTCTTCTTGGTGCCGCCGGACAGGGTTTCGATGCCGAGGTCCGCGTTCAGGTTCAGGCGGCCCAGCACGGTTTCCACTTTGTTCTTCAGGTTCCAGGCGTCGCCGGCATCGAGCTTGAGCTGGATGTCGTGCATGCGCTCCATCAGCTTGTCGTCGTCGCCCTGGCCGAACTGGCTGGTCAGCTCGTCGTATTCCTTCAGCAGCGCCGGCAGTTCGCCCAGGCCGGATGCCACCGCGTCGTACACGGTCTGGCCGGCTTCGAACTGCGGTTCCTGCTCCACGTACACGACTTTCAGGCCCTGCTGCATGACCAGCAGGCCGTCATCCAGCTTCTGGAAACCGGCAATAATCTTCAGCAGCGAGGATTTACCGGTGCCGTTACGCCCGATCAGGCCGACCCGCTCCCCGGTCTCGAGGGAAAATTCAGCGTGGTCCAGCAGGGCGTGGTGGCCAAAAGCCAGTTGTGCAGATGTTAAGGAAATGACAGCCATTGGAATGCAAATCGTGACGGAAAAACGAGCATTTTACCTGTTGCCAGCCTGTCAGCTATAATTGCGCTCGCTTTGCGTCCTCCCCGTAGCACAATGGATAGTGCACATGCCTCCTAAGCGTGGGATACTGGTTCGATTCCAGTCGGGGGGACCACAGCACATTCCCCGGAACTTTTCCCCGTCCTGCCTGTCCCACGTCAATATCGCGTTCGCGATTCCGCGCCAAAGTTAGAAAATCCGCGCACGGGGGCATCATGCTCGGCGGTTTTGCGGCGATTCTTGGCCTCATGGGCCGGATTGCCGGACTGTATTAGTCGGCAATCCGGCGAGCGGCCTCAGGCCTTGAAGCTGGCGGCGAGCGCCTTCAAGCCATCTTCGTAAATGCCTCGGAACAGGGTCGAGGCTTCTTCGTTACTTACGCCATCCGGCGTAAACTCCCCTAACCACTCCACTCGCGCCGTCCCTTCCGCAACATCCACCACGCGCAGGGTCGAGGTGTAACCCGTTACGGGGAACGGCGCCGACAGAATCGCGTAGGTGTAACTGCGGCCCGCTTCGTCAAAAGCCATCAGGCGCTCCACGATTGCTTCGCCGGCCGGGTTGGCCAGGGTGCGAACCCGCCCTCCTTCGCTGGCCTCGCTTTTCGGGATGTACGGCAGCCAGTCCGGCAGCGAATCGAAGCCGCCGATCAGGCGCCAGACCGTGTCCGCTGGCGCGGCGATCGTTATGTTTGCAGATGCATTTGCCATGATTGACCTCATACCGGCAGTGGTGCGTGAATCGAAACCAGGCCCTGCTCGCGCAGTTCTTTCCAGAAAGCGGCGGGGATTGCCTCGGCCAGCGCAGCCTTGTCTTCCAGGATGCGCTCGGGGCGGCTGGCGCCAGGGATGACCGAGGCCACGACCGGGTTGGCCAATACGAATTGCAGTGCCGCTGCTTTGACGCTGATGCCGTGGCGTGCCGCCAGCGCCTTGATGCGCTCCACTTTCGCCAGGATTTCCGGTGGCGCCTTCTGGTATTCGAACGTAGTGCCGCCAGCCAGCACGCCCGAGCTGTAGGGACCGCCCACCACCAGGTCGGCATTGTGCTTTTGCAGCGATGGAATCAGGCGCTGCAGTGCGCGTTCATGGTCAAGCAACGTGTAACGGCCTGCCAGCAGGAAGCCGTCCGGACGCGTTTCCTGCAAATCCAGCAGCAGTTCAATCGGTTCGACGCGGTTGACGCCAAGACCCCAGGCCTTGATCACGCCCTGCTCGCGCAATTGCGACAGCACGCGGAAAGCACCGGTACGGGCTTCTTCAAACTTGGCCAGCCATTCATCGCCGTAGAAGTCCTGCGCCACGTCGTGCACATAGACGATGTCCAGGTAATCGGTGCCGAGGCGTTTCAGGCTGTCCTCAATCGAGCGCAGTGTGGCAGTGGCGGTGTAGTCGTTGACGATCTTGTTCGGCCGGCCATGTACGAACAGGCCGCCTTTCTCGCCCAGGTCGCGGGCAGCTGCGTCTTCGACTTCATCCAGCACAAGGCGGCCTACTTTGGTCGACAGCACAAAGTCGCTGCGCGTGCGCTTGGCCAGTGCTTTGCCGAGGCGCATTTCCGACAAGCCGGCGCCGTAAAACGGCGCGGTGTCGAAGTAGCGGATGCCATTGTCCCAGGCCGCGTCGACGGTTGCTTCCGCTTCCTCTTCTGGAATATTGCGGAACATATTGCCCAGCGGCGCCGTGCCGAAGCCCAGGGGATTGTTGCCGATCAGCTTGTCTTTGATACTCATGCTACGAACTCCTTCGAGTGGGTTAGTTGGTAGAGCCAAGTCTAGGCAACATGGTTAAGACTGTCCAAGACGGATTGTGCAATACTTGAGTCCCTGGAGGTCTTAAATGCTCGATATACGCCAACTTCAATATTTCGTCGCTGTGGCAGAGGAAGAAAATGTCGGCCGGGCGGCGGAAAGATTGCATATCTCACAATCCCCGCTGAGCCGGCAAATCGCCCAACTGGAGGAAAAGCTCGGGCTGACGCTGTTCGAGCGCTCCCAGCAGCGCATCCGCCTGACCCGCGACGGTCATACTTTCCTGGCCGAGACCAAAGCCTTCCTGACCCACGCCAACCGCCTCGAATCGATGGCCAGGAGGCTGGGCCGCGGCGACGAGGGCGGCTTGTGCATCGGTTACCTGGAAAACGCCATGCATTCAGGCGTTTTGCCGAACGCCCTGCGCGAGTTGCGCAGCACGCGTCCCGCAGTGCATGTGGCGCTCTATAACTACCATTCAGCGGAACAGTTGGAGGGCTTGCGCCAGCGCAGCCTGGATATCGCCCTGGTCTGCGAGCCGCCGCCAGCAGACGATCCGGACCTCGAAAGCGCACAGGTATTGAACGACACGATGCTGGTTGCCATTCCAGAAGGCCATCCGCTGGCGACCGCGCTGAACATCGCACCGGCCGACCTGGGTGCCGAGAAATGGATTGGCGTGCTGCACAAGGAAAGTACGCTAGGCCACGACAATTTCGTCGCCACCTGCGCGCGAGCCGGCTTTACGCCGCAGATCACAATGCAGGCGACGGAGCCACTGGCCGCGCTGGGCCTGGTCGCGGCGGGACTGGGCTTCACAATGATCCAACACAGCCTGCGCTACCAGGCGCCAAAAGGCGTGGTGCTGCGCGACCTGTCCTGGTTCACTTATCGCACGCCGCTTTGGGCAGCGTGGCACCGCATTAACCTGCGGCCCTTGGTCGAGATTTTCCGCAAGACTTTGCTGGAGACCAGCGCCGCATGAAACCGATCACGCACAAGCCCGATAACAACATCATCCACGTCGCAGCTTCCGGCACGGCAAACACCCGCCACACTTCCATATCGCCATAGGTGATATTGGGCGACTTGTAATCGCGCCCATCGAGCAGGCTGGAATCGAAGTTGCTGCGCTCGGGATCAATGTAGGAATACATGATCGAATAGCCGCCATGGGTCAGGTCCCATGGCACATACAGGTCATGGCCGGCGCCGAACACCGGGCCGGTCCTGGCATCGTTCCAGGTCTGGAAGGAGCCCACCGTATCCAGCGCATAGGTACGCGGGGTCTGGCGGTGCATCTGGCGCGAGGTCAGGTTGAACAGGAAGCCAGTGCGCTTCTCGTCCTCCGTCGTGATGTGGAACTTGCCGGACGAGTCCCAGCTCTGAGGGTTATACCCGCCGACCTTGAACAGTTGTCCAAGCTCATTGGTGGCTTCCATCACGGTAAAGGTGCGGCCCTTGCCGTCAACTGCCGCGTGAAAATCCGCTGCGGTTTGTCCGTCGCGCTTCTTGTATAAGCGCTCCAGCCTGATCGGACCATTACCCAGCCAGGTCGATAGCTGGGCGATGTCCGCATCCGTCAACAGCGGCGTTGCGCCTTGTGCCGCCGACAGGACTAGCAGAAAGATAGCGCCAATAAAGCGCGCGAGAAGTTTGGCCATGGGATTGCACCTCCACGGCCGGACTATATCACTTCATTAAAACTACGCGGGCACGACTGCCGTGACCTCGATCTCTACCCTGGCGCGCGGCTCCAGCAAGCCAGCAACCTCGACTGCCGTCATGGCCGGATAGTGCTTGCCGACCAGCTCCCGGTAGATGGCGCCGATCTCCTTATAGGCGCCCATGTATTCGTGTTTGTCGACCACGTACCAGGTCATGCGGGCAATGTGCTCGGGGCCGCCACCTGCTTCCTTCAACACTGCCAGGATGTTTTCGATGGCTTGCCGTACTTGTCCGGCGAAATCATCTGTTTGGAATTCGCAATTTGCGTCCCAGCCGATCATGCCGCTGACAAACACCATGCGGCCGCTGGCCGCGATGCCGTTGGAATAGCCGCGTGGACGCGCCCAGCCCGGCGGTTGTAATACTTGCATAGATGCTCCTCAGCCTTCGCGCAGCAGCTCGCGCGCGATGATCAATTGTTGTACTTCGGTGGCGCCTTCATAAATCCGCAGCGCGCGAATCTCGCGATACAGGCGCTCGACCGGATGTTCGCTGACCACGCCCATGCCACCGAACATTTGCACGGCGGCGTCGATCACCTGCTGCGCGGTTTCGGTGGCGGTCATCTTGGCCATGGCGGCTTCTTTCGTTACCTTCTGGCCCTGGTCGCGCTGCCAGGCGGCGCGGTAGGTCAGCAAGGCGGAGGAATCGACGCCGGTTGCCATCTGCGCCAGCTTGGCTTGCGTGAGCTGGAAGTCGGCCAGGGTCTGGCCAAACATTTTGCGGCCTTGTGCATGCGCCAGCGCTTCGTCCAGCGCGCGGCGGGCGAAGCCCAGCGATGCGGCTGCAACCGAGGTGCGGAAGACGTCCAGCGTGGCCATGGCGACCTTGAAGCCCTGCCCTGCTTCGCCCAGGCGCTGGCTGGCAGGAACGCGGCAGTGGTTGAATTTCAGGCGCGCCAGCGGATGCGGGGCGATGACGTTGATGCGTTCTGCGATCTCGAAGCCTGGCGTGTCCTTGTCGACGATGAAGGCGCTGATGCCGCGCGCGCCGGGCTGCTCGCCGGTGCGGGCGAAGACGACGTAGAAGTCGGCGATGCCGCCGTTGGAGATCCAGGTCTTTTCCCCATTGAGCACGTAATGGCCGCCGTCCTGCACTGCGGCGCATTGCATGGCGGCGACGTCCGAGCCAGCATGCGGTTCGGACAACGCGAAGGCGGCGATTGCTTCGCCTTTCGCGACGCGCGGCAAATAAGCTTGCTTGTTTTCGTCACTGCCGAACAGGCTGATGGCGCCTGAGCCCAGGCCCTGCATGGCGAAAGCGAAATCGGCCAGGCCGTTGTGGCGGGCCAGGGTTTCGCGGATCAGGCAGATGGCGCGGGTGTCGATGGCGTCGAGCGCGCCGCCGTAGGCCGTGCCACCGATGGCGTGGCGCAGCCAGCCGGCCTCGCCCAGTGCGCGCACCAGGGCGCGGCATTGTGCGTCGACAGCCTCCGTGCCGTGGCCGTCGCCATGCGCGTCGCGTACGTGCTGCGCGGCCCAGGCATCCAGCTCGCGCTCCAGCGTGGCGTGGCGCTGATCGAAGAATGGCCAGCCCAGGTAGGATTTGTCTGCCATTTCAATCGCCCTCGAAGACTGGTTTTTGCTTTGCCACGAATGCGTGATATGCGCGGTGGAAGTCGTTGGTGGCCATGCAGATCGCCTGCGCCTGTGCCTCCGCCTCGATGGCTTCGTCGACACCCATATTCCATTCCTGCTGCAGCATCTTCTTGGTCATGCCGTGTGCGAAGGTCGGGCCGCTGGCCAGTCCCTGCGCGAAAGCTTGCGCCGCGGCGAGCAGGTTCTCCGGCCCGTGCAGGCTGTTGAAGAAGCCCCAGCGCTCGCCTTCCGCACCGGACATCGAGCGTCCGGTGTACAGCAATTCGGTAGCTCTCCCTTGGCCGATAACGCGCGGCAGCAAGGCACAGGCGCCCATGTCGCAGCCGGCCAGGCCGACGCGGGTAAACAGGAAGGCGGTCTTGCTGCGCTCCGTGCCGAGGCGGATGTCGGAGCCCAGGGCCAGCATGGAGCCGGCGCCGGCGCAGACGCCGTCGATGGCGGCGATTACCGGCTGGGGACAGGCGCGCATGGCTTTTACCACGTCGCCGGTCATGCGGGTGAAGGCCAGCAGGCCTGGCATATCGAGCTTGGTCAGCGGGCCGATGATTTCGTGCACGTCGCCGCCGGAGCAGAAATTTTCACCGGCGCCGGTGATGACGATGACCTTGACGTCGTCGGCGTATGCAAGGGCGCGGAACAACTCGCGCAATTCGGCGTAGGAGTCGAAGGTGAGCGGGTTCTTGCGTTCGGGGCGGTCCAGCGTGAGCGTGGCGACGCCCTGCTCCACTGTGAACTGGAAGTGTTTGGCCTGGTAGCCGGCGAGTTGCGCGCGGTTGCCGGGCAGGTTTTGCGGTTCCCCTTGCAGGTATTTCATGGTTTGTCCTTTTGTTCGCGGGCGTACAGGTGGCCCTTCATTTGCGACAGCAGTTCGATGAGCTGTCCCTTGTCTTCTTGCGAGATCTCCTGCAGCAGTTCGGCGACCCAGCCTTCGTGGACTTCGGCCATCTGTGCGAAGGCTTTGCGGCCGGCGGGCGTGAGCTTGACGCTGAAGGCGCGGCCGTCTTTCGGATCGGGCACGCGGACCACCAGGTTTTCCTGTTCCAGCTGGTCGGTAATGCCGGTGATGTTGCCACCGGTGACCATCATGCGCTTGGACAGTTCGCCCATGCGCAAGCCTTCCGGGTGGCGTTCAAGCTGCGCCATCAGGTCGAAGCGCGGCAGCGTGATGCCGAATTCTGTGCGCAGGCGGCTGCGGATTTCGGTTTCGATTTTCGTGGTGCAGGAGAGCATGCGCAGCCACAGCTTCAGCGACTGGTGGTGGTCGTTGGTCAGGCGGCTTTCCAGGTCTAGTTGCATTGTTCCGGGTTCCTTACATGACTTCGCCGCCGGCGACGGCGATGGATTGGCCGGTCATAGCGCTGGACGATGGCTGGCAAAGCCAGGTCACGGCGTTGGCGACTTCCTCAACCTGCACCAGCTTTTGCTGCGGGTTGCCGGCTGCCAGTTCGGCGCGCGCTTGCTCCTCGGTGCGGCCGGTTTTCTGCATGATGTTGGCGATGGCGTCTTGCACGATATCGGTTTCGGTGTAGCCAGGGCAGACGGCGTTGACCGTGATGTTCTTTGTGGCCAGTTCGAGGGCGAGCGCTTTCGTCAGGCCAACCAGGCCGTGTTTGGCGGCCACGTAGGCGCTGACGTATTTGTAGCCTTTCAGGCCGGCGGTGGAGGCGATGTTGATGATCCTGCCCCAGCCTTTTTCCAGCATCTGCGGCAAGACTGCCTGCGTGCAGTGGAAGGCGCCGGTCAGGTTCACGTCGAGCATTTGCTGCCAATGCTGGCTGGTGGTTTTCGCAAATGGCGCGGGTTGCGCTTGGCCTGCATTATTCAGCAAAATGGTGATCGGGCCAAGTTGCTGCGCCGCTGCCGCGATGGCCGCATGGACGAGTGCTTCGTCCGTTACGTCCAGCACGCAGATTCCAACCCGCGGCGCCGGCACGCCAGGTGTCTGACCCTGCGGGTCAGACACCGGTTTGCCGGTTTGCGCGCGCAGCGCATCAGCAGCACGCTCGAGCGAAGCAACATCGCGGCCAGCGATGGTTACGCAGGCGCCTTGAACGAGCAGCGCACGGGCGCAAGCAAAGCCGATGCCGCGGCTGCCGCCAGTGATGAATGCGTGTCGGCTAGTGAGCGGCATCCTTCAGCCCTCCAGCAGTTTGGCCGCGACCTGCTGCGGCGTCAGGCCGGCGCTGGCCGCCGCCAGCTGGCGTTCACGTTCGAGATTGCGCTCAAGCTGCTGCTTGCCGGCCAGGTATTGCTTCGGCCAGGTCACCGGCGTGTAGCCAAGCTTGGCCGCCTCGCCCAGCGTCCACGAAGGATTCGCGAGATGCGGGCGCCCTACAGCGCAAAGGTCTGCACGGCCGGCCGCAATGATGCCGTTGGCATGGTCGGCTTCGTAGATTGAGCCAACTGCAATCGTCGGGATGCCTGCCTCGTTGCGCACGCGGTCCGCGAACGGCGTCTGGAACATACGGCCGAAAACCGGCTTTTCGAGCTTGCTGACCTGGCCCGACGAGCAATCGATCATGTCGGCCCCGGCCTGCTTGAACAAGCGCGCAATCCGCACCGCATCATCCGGCGTAATGCCGCCTTCCACCCAGTCATGTGCCGAAATGCGCACGCTCATTGGCTTGTGCGCCGGCCACGCCGCGCGCATGGCGGCGAATACGCGCAAGGGGAAGCGGCAGCGGTTTTCCAGCGAGCCGCCATATTCGTCACCGCGCACATTGGTCAGTGGCGAAATGAACGACGACAGCAGGTAGCCGTGCGCGCAATGCAGCTCCAGCCAGTCGAAGCCGGCTTCATCGGCCGCCAGCGTGGCGCGCACGAAATCGGCCTCGATGCGGCGCATGTCATCGACGCTGGCGGTGCGTGCCACCTGCGACACCCCGGCAAGGTACTGCTGCTGCGAGGCCGCCACCAACGGCCAGTTGCCTTTATCGAGCGGCAGGTCAATGCCATCCCACATGGCGCGGGTCGAGCCCTTGGCACCGGCGTGGCCAAGCTGCAGGCCGATTCTGGCATCCGTATTCTGGTGGATGAAATCGACGATGCGCTTCCAGGCCATGGTATGCGCGGGAGCGTACATGCCGGGGCAGAACGGCGTGATGCGTGCATCTGCCGAAACGCAGGTCATTTCCGCCATCACCAGCGCGGCGCCACCCATGGCACGCGATCCCAGGTGGGCCATGTGCCAGTCGCCGACGCAGCCATCGACGGCGCTGTATTGCGCCATCGGAGATACGATGATGCGATTCTTCAGTACCAGGTCGCGCACCTTGTAAGGCGTGAACATCGGCGGCACCGGGCGTGCTGCGGCCGGCTGCGGCAACCCGGCTTGCGCGAAGGCCCGTTCGGCCAGCCAACGCTCAAAGCCGGCAACGTAATCCTTGTCGCGCACACGCAGGTTTTCATGCGAAAGGCGCTGACTGCGGGTCAGCATCGAGTAAGCAAACTGCGGCGCCTCCATTGCGGTGTAGCGCTGCACGTTCTCGAACCACTCCATCGAATTGCGCGCAGCGCTCTGGATCTTCAGCACTTCGACAGCACGCACTTCCTGGTACGCCGCCAGCGCGTCGCGCGCACTGCCATGCGCCGCAAAGCAGCGCGCCAGTTCGATCGCATCTTCCAGCGCCAGCTTGGTGCCGGAGCCGATCGAGAAGTGCGCGGAGTGCGCCGCATCGCCCATCAGCACAACCGGCACGTCGCCATTCCAGTGCACCCAATTCTGGCAGACGATGCGAGGGAATTTGATCCATACATTCGAGCCGCGCAGGTGGGCGGCGTTGGACATCAGCTTATGTCCCTCCAGCCGCTCGGCGAACAGCTTCTCGCACCAGGCCAGCGCCTCTTCCTGCGACATGTCTTCCAGCCCGGCAGCGCGCCACACCGATTCCGGCGTTTCGATGATGAAGGTCGACGTCTCGCCGTCGTACTGGTAGATGTGCGCCTGGAACCAGCCATGTTCCGTTTGCTGGAAATCGAAGGTGAAGGCATCGAATTTCTTGCTTGTACCCAGCCACACGAAGCGGCACTGGCGCGCTTCGATCATCGGCTGGAACGTTGCCTCGTAGCGTGTGCGCACGCGCGAATTCAGGCCGTCCGAGGCGATCACCAGGTCGGCGTTGTAGCGTGCCGCCAGCTCGCGGTCATCCTGCACGTCGGTTTCGAACACCAGTTCCACGCCCAGTTCTTCACAGCGCTGCTGCAGGATATTCAGCAGGCGCTTGCGGCCGATGCCGCAGAAACCGTGGCCGCCCGAGGTGACCTTCTGCCCTTTGAAAAAGACGTCGATATCGTCCCAATGATTGAAGGACTGCAGGATTTCGCGCGCAGTCTTTTCATCGGCCGCCACCAGGTTGCCCAGCGTCTGGTCGGAAAACACGACGCCCCAGCCGAAGGTATCGTAAGGCCGATTGCGCTCCACCACGACGATACGGTGCGACGGGTCCTGCTTTTTCATCAGCAGGGCGAAATACAGGCCGGCGGGGCCGCCGCCAATACAAACGATATTCATGCGAGTCCTCAGGTGCTACGGAGTTTGAAGCGTTGCAGCTTGCCGGTTTCAGTGCGCGGCAGCGATGACAGGAAGCGGATCGAGCGCGGGTATTTGTACGGGGCGATCTGCTCTTTGACGAAGTCCTGCAACTGCGCCGCCATCTCCGGCGACGGCTCGAAGCCGGGCTTCAGCACGACATGCGCTTCCACGATCTGCCCGCGCTCCTCGTCCGGCTTGCCGACCACGCCGCATTCCGCCACGGCGGGATGGCGCAGCAAGGCGTCCTCTACCTCCGGCCCGGCAATGTTGTAGCCGGCGGAGATGATCATGTCGTCGGTGCGGGAACGGTAGAAGAAGTAGCCGTCGGCATCCATTTCGTACGCGTCGCCAGTCAGGTTCCAGCCATTCAGCACGTAGTCGCGCTGGCGCGGATCGTCCAGGTAGCGGCAGCCGGTCGGGCCTTTCACGGCCAGGCGGCCGACGACGCCTGGGCCCACCGGCCCCCCTTTGTTATCAAGCACGCAGGCGCGGTAGCCGGGAATCGGCTTTCCGGTGGCGCCGGGCCGAATATCGTCACCGGATGCGGAAATGAAGATATGCAGCATTTCAGTTGCGCCGATGCCGTCGATCATGCGCAGGCCTGTGGCTTGCTGCCAGGCCTCGCGCGTCGCCACCGGCAAGGCCTCGCCGGCCGATACGGATTTCTTCAGGCTGGAAAGGTCGTACTTGCCGGTCAGCGCCGCCATCTGGCGGTAAAAAGTCGGCGCGGTGAAGCAGATGGTGGCGCGGTATTTCTCAATGGCTTGCAGCAGCGTTTCCGGCGTCAGTTTTTCGAGCAGAACGGCCGCAGCACCAACACGCAGCGGGAACAGCAGCAAGCCACCGAGCCCGAAAGTAAAGGCCAGCGGCGGAGTGCCGATGAACAGGTCGCCGGCCTCCGGCTTGAGGATATGGCGCGGGAAGCAATCGCAGATGGCCAGCACGTCGCGATGGAAGTGGATGGTTCCCTTCGGAACGCCGGTGGTGCCGGAAGTGAAGCTGATCAGGCAGATATCATCGGCCGCCGTGTCGCAAGCCGGGGCATTTGCTGGCTGCGCGGCCATCAAGGCATCGAGCGAACGTGCCGCCACAAGGTTCGCCTGGGCGTCGGCCGGCACGTTGAACCACAAGGTGCGCTCGGGGCGGTTTGGCGCGGCTTCAATTTCTTCGCGCAGGGCATGGGCGCACAGCACCGCCTGCACTTGCGCTTTCTGCATGATGACGCCCAGTTCGCGCGCGCGCAGCAGCGGCATGGTGGGCACGGCGATCAGGCCGGCCTTGAGCACGGCCAGCACGGCGGCGGCCATCATCGGATGGTTGGCGCCGCGCAGCAGTACCCGGTTGCCGGGCACCAGTCCCATTGGACCGAGCAGCACGTTGACGATGCGGTTGACCTGCTGCTGCAACTCGGCGTAGGTCCAGCTGATGCCCTCGCCATGCAGGGCAACGCGCTGGCCGCGGCCGGCAGCCACGGCCTGGTCGAGGATCTCGGCAACGCAGTTGAGGCGCGCCGGGTACTGCAACTCGGGGAGGTCGAACACCAGGTCCGGCCATTGGTCAGCCGGAGGTAGGTGCTGGCGCGCGAACTGGTCGAGATGCGCGCTCGGTTCTGCTGCAGTGGGTCTGTTCATGGTCGCCTGGGTAAGGTTCGGTTGAAAGTACAGCCTGCGGTGCAGACTACTTTAAACCTAAACTATATTTACCGCAAGGCTGTGATTCTACCCTTGGCGCACCAGGGAGGATTGGTGCAGCACCGCCCGAATCACGTCCGTCAGCGCCGCCTGCACTGCTTCGTTGCTGGTATGGCCGCCGATGAGGGGCTTGAGGGCGCCGGCCGCACCGTGCAAACCCAGCGTCGTGCAGCCGGTGTGCAGGCGCTCCAGCCGCACGCGCACTTCGGCTTGCTCGTCGTGCGCCAGCAGCGCATCGATCTCGTTGCTGGCCGCCGTCAGCTGGTTCTGGAAGCCGGTGAGGTAGACCAGCAAACGGTCGGAGGCAATCCCCAGCCGCACCAGGGTGGCAGCCGGATCTTCCGCCCTGTGCTCATAGCCATTGGCCGCCTGGTCGAGGAAGGCGCCGAGGTGGGCGCGCACCTGCTCCGACTGGAATGGCTTGACGATATAGCCGGTGGCGCCGGCCAGGGTGGCCTGCTGCACCGTTTCCTTGTCGGTGGCGGAGGACACCAGCACGAACGGCACTTCAGCCAGGTCGCCATGACCGCGCACGCGCTGCAGCAATTCGATGCCGGACAGGCGCGGCATGCGCAGGTCGCAGAAGACGATGCCCGGACGCAGCCCATCCTCCAACTGCTGCCAGGCGTCGGCGCCATCCTCCGCTTCGACGATCTCGAACTTGCCGCAACCATCGATCAGGTGCATCAGCACCATGCGTGAGACTACGTCGTCGTCGACTACCAATACTTTCATGCTCTCTCCGCTTTTATTTTAATGACGCGTTGGGGATACGACATGTTCCAGCAGCAGCCGCAAACGCGGCAGCTTTTCGCGGATCGCCGGCCACATGGCGCGATCCGCAGCCCTTTCCAGTTCGCCGCACAGCGCATGCAGTTCGGCCTCGTCCAGGTAGGCGGCACTGCCCTTCATGCCATGGAACAGGCGGCCAGCCGCATCGGCATCGGCTGCAGCCAGTGCCTGGTCCATTTCACGCAGGCGCGCCGGCAAGTCGGCAATGAAGGCGTCGCGCAGGCGCAGCTTGAGGGCTTGCCCGGCCTGGCCCGGCATCGGTTGCGGCGGCGGCAGGTCGCACACGCCGAACATGGCATCCAGCTCCGCCACCGACGGGCGGGCTTCCGTGCGCGCCCGCATCGGCGGCAGCTTGATACCGCGCGCGAGCTGGCGTTCGATGGCGCGCTCCAGCTGCATGTGCAGCGCACCTTCGTCGATCGGCTTGGTCAGGAAATCGTCCATGCCGGCCGCCAGGTAGCGGCTGCGGTCTTCGTCGCTGGCGTTGGCTGTCAGCGCCACGATCATCAGGTGCGGGTCCAGCACCGGCGCCTCGCGCGGCCCGCCGGAGCGGATCAGGCGCGTTGCGGTGGATCCGTCCATTTCCGGCATGCGGCCATCCATCAGCACCAGGTCGTAACGTTGCTGGGCGCAGGCGGCCAGCGCCAGCACGCCGTTGCCGGCAATATCGACCTTGTGCCCCAGGTCTTCCAGCATCATGCGCACGATGATCTGGTTGGTCGGGAAGTCTTCCGCGCACAGCACGCGCAGCTGGTGCGTGTGCGGCTCGCGCGCCACGTGCGGCGCCAGCGGCGGCGCCACGCCATCTCGCAGCGGCACCGTGAATGCGAAGCTGGAACCGGCGCCCGGTGCGCTGACCACGTCGATCAAGCCGCCCATCAGCTCCACCAGCTGGCTGCTGATCGCCAGGCCAAGGCCGGTGCCGCCGTAGCGGCGGGTCGTGGTGGTGTCGCCCTGTTCGAATTTCTGGAACAGGCGCGGCAAGGCGTCCGGTGGAATGCCGATGCCGGTATCTTCCACCGTGAAGCGGATGCGGTGCCCTTCCGGTCCGCTGCTTTCGCGTTCCACCCGCAACGATACCTTGCCGCGCTCCGTGAACTTGAAGGCATTGCCGACCAGGTTGACCAGCACCTGGCGCAGGCGGGTCGGGTCGCCGACCACGAATTCCGGCAAGTCCGGCGCGAAATCGACTTCGAAACCGACCATATTGGACATGGTGTGCTCGGCAAACAGGCTGACCACGTTCTCCACCATGCTGGCCAGCGCGAAGTCGATCGACTCGATGTGCAGCTTGCCGGCCTCGATCTTCGAGAAGTCCAGCAAGTCGTTGATGATGGCCAGCAGCGACTGCGCATTGCCCTGGCCACGCTCGATCTGTTCACGGGTGCGCTCGGCCAGTGCATTGTCGCGCAGCGCAAAGCCCAGCATGCCGATCACGCCGGCCAGCGGGGTGCGCATTTCGTGGCTCATATTGGCCAGGAATTCGGACTTCTGGCGCGTCGCCTCCTCCGCCTTTTGCTTGGCCAGCGACAAGTGCTTGTCACGCTGCTCCAGCTCGCGCTTCTGCTCTTGCAGCATCTGGTTCTTGAGTTCCACTTCGGCCGTGCGCAAGCTGACCTGCTTCTCCAGCTGCAGCTGCTGGCTGCGCAGGACGCGCACGCGCATGTGGTATGCGCCCCAGGCGGCGCCCATCGCCGCCGCCAGCATGCACAGGCGGAACCACCAGGTCTTCCAGTATGGCGGCGCGATATTGATTTCCAGCGTGGCCGCGTTATCGTTCCAGATGCCGTCCTTGTTGGCGGCCTTGACGCGGAACTGGTAGGTGCCGGGGTCAAGGTTGGTGTAGGTCGCGAAGCGCTTGCCCGCATCCGTCACCACCCAGTCCTTGTCGAAGCCGACCAACTGGTAGGCAAAGCGGTTGCGTTGCGGCGCGGCGTAGTGCAGCGCGGCGAATTCCAGCGAGAAAACGGAGTCGCCTTCGCGCAGCGACAAGGAGCTGGTGTATTCGATGGCCTGCTGCAGCACGCCCTTGTTGGCGCCGCCCTGCCCCGGCCGCACCGGCTTGTTGAAGATCTGGAAGTCGGTGATGACCGCCGTCGGCGCCGAGCTGTTCTCGCGCACGTCCTGCGGGTCGAAGGCGGTGATGCCGTTAAAGCCGCCGAAGTACAGGGTGCCGTCGGCCGCACGCAAGGCGGAGCCGTCGAAATAAGCGCCCTCGATGGTGCCGTCCACGCCGGAGTAATTGCGCACCTGGCCGTTGCCCATGTCGAGGCGGGAAATGCCGGTATTGGTCGACAGCCACAGGTACTTGCCGCGGTCCGGCAGGATGCCGGCGATGGCATCGTCGGCCAGTCCATCCTTGCGCAGGAAGCGGCGGAAATGCAGGCTGCCGTCGGGACGCCGCTCCATGCGGTTCAGGCCCGCAGCGGTGCCGATCCACAGCATGCCGTCGTCGTCCTCGTACAGGTAGTGCACCTCGTTGTGGCTCAAGCTGCCCTGGTCGTTCGGATTGTTGCGGTAGTGCGTGAAACGGCCGGTCTTGCGGTCCAGCAGGTCAAGGCCGTTGAAGGTACCGATCCACAGGTTGCCGCGCCTGTCCTCCAGCACCGGGCGCACCACGCTGTCGGCCAGGCTGTGGATGTCGGCAGGGTCGTGGCGGAAGGTCAGCACGCCATTGCTGGACGGGTCAATGCGGTGCAGGCCGTTGCGGGCGGATGCCCAGACCATGCCTTCGCGGTCGCCGTACAGGAAGCGGATCACGTCATTCTCAGGATCGCCGTGCGACAGCATCAGCGGGCCGAAGCGGCGCGCCTTGATGTCGAAGCGGCGCACGCCATTGCGGCTGCCCACCCACAGCACGTTGCGGTCGCGCGGATCATGCAGCAAGGCAGTGACCTGGAATTCCAGGCTGTCGCCGCCGCTGCCGGTGCGATACAGCACGGTCTTGCCGGTGACCGGATCGTAGTAATTCAAGCCATCGCTATTGCCGACCCAGACCTTGCCGTCGCCAGCGTCGAGCAAGGCGCGCACCTTGTTGTCGGTCAGCGTGAAGGGCTGGCCCGGGTCCTTGACCAGGCGCGCAAAACCGCCGCTGCCCAGGTCGACCCGGCTGACGCCGCGGTACCAGGTGCCGACCCACAAAGTACCCACGTTGTCGCGGAACAGCGAGAACACATAGTTGTCCGCGATGCTGTGCGGGTCGCCCTGCTGGTGGCGGTATTGCACGAAACGGTCGTCCGACTGGCGCCAGCGGAACAAGCCGCCGGTCTGGCTGCCGACCCACATGGTCCCGTCCTGGTCCTGGTAGATGCGCTTGACGGTGCTTTGCGGCAGGCCTTCCGCTGCGCCCATCACGCGGCGCTGGGGATATTTGCCTTCCAGCGTCCAGCGCTCGATGCCGTTCTGGGTGCCGACCCACAGAACCTGGTCGCGGTCCACCAGCAAGGACTGTGCGCCGCGCGCGCCAGCTGCCTTCAGCGGATAGTGGACGAAACTGCGCGAGCCCGTTTCCAGCATGTCGACGCCGGCCGAAGTGGCAATCCACAGCCGGCCCTGCTTGTCGCGCGCCAGTGCGTTGACCTGGTCGTGCCCAAGGCTGCCCGGGTCGGTGCGGTCGTGATGGTAAATGACGAATTTGCCTGTGGACGGATCGAAGTGCTGCAGGCCGTCGGCGGTGCCGATCCACAGGCCATCCAGGCCGTCGTCGATGATGGCCTTGATGTGGCGATTGCCGCTGCCGCGCTTTTCCGGCTCGCGCGGCAGGTGGTGGCTGAATGCCTGGGTCTTGGGGTCGAACAGGTCAAGCCCGCCATCGGTGCCCACCCACATGCGGCCGCGCGGGTCGAGGTGCAGCACGCCGACCCAGTTTTCGGCCAGGCTGCGCTGGTCGCCCACGATATTGCGGTAGACCGTCACCTTGTAGCCGTCGAAGCGGCTCAGGCCTGCCTGGCTGCCGAACCACATGAAACCCTGGCGGTCCTGCATGATGGCCAGCACCGATTCCTGCGCCAGGCCGTCGTCCACGTCCAGCTGCTCGAAACGCAGGGTGCGCGGCGGCGCCGCCAGCGCCGGGAGGGCGAGCGTGCAAGCCAGGGCCAGAGCGGCCAGGCGCGGGATCAGTCGACGTACTTTTCCAGCCACGGGATCAAAAATCGGCAAAAGCTGCCATTTTACTATTGCTCGCCATCAGGACCCGAAAAATGCGAGCACGTCTGCGCGCCGGGCCTGCGTGTCGCGCTGGCCGAGGCGGATCAGCTCCTGGGTGTAGCTGGCTTCGAACAGCAGGTAGGACGCCAGCGCCGAGCCGCGCGCCTCGGTCGCTCCGATCCCGGACAGCATGGTGCGGATCGGCGCCGGCAGGCTGCTGATGTGGCGTGCCGCCAGGTCGTCCAGCCGTTCGGACGGTGCGATCACCAGCAACTCCACCGGCCGCAACGGGGTTTTGGCCAGCAAATCTTCCGGCAGCACGGACAAGGTCTGGTTGACCCGGTTCAGGCGCTCGATATCGACCGCCAGGCCATCCAGGAAGATGGAGGACATGGCATGGCCGGCAATCTGGGCCAGGCTGGGGTAGCGCGGCGACTCGGTCATCTGGCGCGGCGGTTCGGTCAGGCGGCCCGCGCCGACCACCAGCACTTTCTGCGCGCCGAGGTGGATGGCCGGCGAGATCGGCGCCAGCTGGCGCATCGAACCGTCGCCGCAGTATTCCAGGTGGCCGCCCATGTACAGCGGCGTGGCCGGAAAGATGAAGGGAATCGCCGACGATGCCAGCAAGTGTTCGACCCCGATCTGGTCCTGCATCGCCACCCGCTGCATGCGCACCCAGGGCGCGATTTCGGCGGCGGTCTGGTAGAAGGTAATGTGCTGGCCGCCGGTGTACGACGAGGCGGTGACGGCCACCGCGTGCAGCAAGCCTTCCTGCAGGCAGTTGTCCAGGCGCGGCAAATCGAGCATGCGGTGCAGCAGGTTGACCAGCGGGGTGTTATCGAGCAGCGACTGCGGCGGCGCGGCGCGCCATTTGCGCAGCAGCCAGCCGAAAGACAGCAGCGACAGCCAGCGCGCACCGGAGCGCAGCACACCCAGCGAGTCGGCGCGATAGACCTGGTTTGCTTCGAAATTGCTCCACACGTCGAGCAGCTTCTGTACGCCTTCGCCGAAGTTGTCGGCGCGGCAGGCCAGGGCTGTGGCGTTGATGGCGCCCGCCGAGGTGCCGCAAATGATCTGGAAAGGATTACGTGCCGGCGGCCATCCCTCTTCCCACAGGATTTCGGAAATCGCCTGCAAAACGCCAATCTGGTAAGCCGCACGGGCGCCACCGCCCGTCAGGATCAAGCCCGTTTTCTTTTTCATGCCCATTTATCAAGGGTAACATGCGGGCCGCAGGGCGGGAATGCCTGGCGCCCTGCCCGCCCTAAGCCTGTCGCGCGCCCGTCACTCGCCGCGCACGATGCCTTCGCGGCGCGGATCAGCGCCGCCGAACCAGCCGCTTGGCGTGCGCTGCAAGCCTTGCAGGCCGGAGTTCAGTTCGACCTGGCGCACTTCATGGCCGCGCGCTTTCAGCTGGTCCACCACCTCGGCCGGCACCTTGCCCGCCTCCACTTCGGTCGGGCCATTGCGGCTGCCGAAATTGGGCAGGCTGATGGCCTGCTGCACGTCCAGCTTCCAGTCCAGGGTACCGACCAGCACCTTGGCTACGTAGTTGATGATGGTCGAACCGCCCGGCGAACCGGCGGCCAGTATCAGTTTTTTGGTCTGCTTGTCGAACACCAGGGTCGGCGCCATCGAGCTGCGCGGGCGCTTGCCCGGCTGCACGCGGTTGGCGATCGGGCCGTTTTCGTCGACCGAATCCCAGGAGAAGTCGGTGAGCTGGTTATTCAGCAGGAAGCCGTCGACCATCTGGCGCGAGCCGAAGGCGTCTTCCACAGAGGTGGTCATCGAAATGCCGTTGCCGAAACCATCCACCACGACCAGGTGCGAGGTGGATGGCTTGTCCAGGGCGGTATCGTCGCCCCACGCCACCTTGACTTCGGCCGGCACGCCGGCACGGGCGCGGCCCATCGACTTGTCGCCGATCAGGGTGGCGCGCTGGCGCAGGTAGGATTTATCCAGCAGGCCGCTGGCGCCCTTGCCCGGCAGCGGCACGAAATCGGTGTCGGCCACGTAGCGGTTGCGGTCAGCGTAGGCCAGGCGTTCGGCTTCCGACATCAGGTGGATGGCGTCGGCCGTAATCACGCCGTTGACCGGCGCATAGTCGCCGATCTTGCTGTTTTCCAGGATGCCGAGTATCTGCGCAATCGCCACGCCGCCGGACGATGGCGGCGGCATGCCGCACACGGTGTAGGCGCGGTAGTCGGAGCACAGCGGTTCACGTTCCTTGGCCTTGTAGCCGGCAATGTCGGCTGCTGTCAGCCCGCCCGGGTTGGTCGGGTGGTCCTGCACTTTTGCCGCGATGTCGCGCGCGATGTGGCCGCGGTAGAAGGCATCGGCACCCTCCGCGGCGATTTCGCGCAGGGTCCTGGCCAGCGCCGGATTTTTCAGGACGTGGCCGACGGGCCAGGGCTTCTTGTCCTTGTCGAAGAAGTAGGCTGCTGCGACCGGGTCGCGCTGCAGGTAACGCTCGCTGGTCAGCAAAGCGTTCAGGCGCGGGCTGACTGCAAAGCCCTCCTCGGCCAGCTTGATGGCGGGCGCGAACAGCTTGGGCCAGGCCAGCTTGCCGTACTCTTTATGCGCCAGTTCCAGCATGCGCAGCACGCCTGGGGCGCCGACCGAGCGGCCGCCGACCACGCCTTCTGCGCGCGGCAAGGGCTTGCCGTTGGCGTCCTGGAACAGGGTTTCGGTGGCGGCTGCGGGTGCGGTCTCGCGACCGTCGAAGGAGCGGACTTTCTTGCCGTCCCAATGCATCATGAAAGCGCCGCCGCCGATGCCGGAGGATTGCGGCTCGACCAGGGTCAGGACCAGCTGGGTGGCGATGGCTGCGTCGACGGCGGAGCCGCCTTGTTTCAGCATCTGGTAGCCGGCTTCGGTGGCCAAGGGGTTCGCCGCAGCGACCATGAATTTTTGCGCGGACCAACCGGCTTTGTCTTGCCAGCCAGTGGCGATTTCAGGGGCGCGGTTGTCTTGGGCGTGGAGCGGGAGGCTTGTGCAGCAGAGCGCTGCGAGGGCGAGGGCTATGGCTTTCATCCGGCCATGCTACACCAAAACCCGGAAAGGCAGGGGCAGACCCGACCGGCGGCGGCCGCGTGACGGGTCAGACCCTTGGGTCTGACCCAGATTTACCGGGTTTACTTCGGCTGCATGCGAATCGCACCATCCAGGCGAATGGTCTCGCCATTCAGCATGGTATTTTCAATAATCGACTTCGCCAGCGAAGCATATTCAAACGGCTTGCCCAGGCGTGGCGGGAACGGCACCATCTTGCCCAGTGCATCCTGCACTTCCTGCGGCATGCCCAGCAGCATTGGCGTCTCGAAGATGCCCGGCGCAATGGTCATCACACGAATACCGGAACGCGACAGGTCGCGCGCCATCGGCAGGGTCATGCCCGCCACGCCGGCCTTGGATGCGCCGTAAGCCGCCTGCCCGATCTGGCCATCAAACGCCGCCACCGATGCAGTATTGATAATCACACCGCGCTCGCCCCACTCTGCCGCCTCGGTCTTGCCCATGGCATCCGCCGCCAGGCGGCACATATTGAAGGTGCCAACCAGGTTGATGTTGATGGTGCGTGCGAAGGATTCCAGCGGATGCGGGCCATCCTTGCCCACAGTCTTGATCGCAGGTGCCACGCCGGCGCAGTTGACCAGGCCACGCAGGGTGCCCATGGCAGTAGCCGCTGCCACCACGGCCAGGCCATCCGCTTCCGAGGTCACGTCGCATTTGACGAATTTGGCTGCGCCCAGTTCGGCCGCCAGCTTTTCGCCGGCTTCCACCTGCACGTCCGCCAGCACGACCTTGCCGCCGTTGTCGACGATCATGCGCGCGGTGGCAGCGCCCAGGCCCGATGCGCCGCCGGTGATGATGAATACTTGGTCCTTGATTTGCATGCTTTGTCTCCCCTGTTCACTTTACGTTACGTAAACGTCAATCGAGGCGTATTGTAGCCGAAATCAGTAGCAAGTCATCCATCCTCCGCTCTGGGAACACACTTTTCCGCTCGGGCTGACGACCTGCCCCGGCGGGCCGTGATAGTAGGTGCCGCTGGCATCGCGGCAGCCGCCCGCATCGCACTGCACCGGGATCGGTGCACTGGGTCCGGGCAACGGGGTCGCCGGCGCCAGGATACCGCCTGGCGGCAGCGCCGGCTGCCCCGCCCGCGGCAGTTGGGTGATGGCGCTGGGAGCCGCATTCGGGTCGCGCCTGGTGAGCATGGGCGCCCAGGTCAGCGAAGGATCAGGAGCCGGCGCGATGCGCGGTGTTGGCGTGACGTTGAGCGGCACCGGGCGGCGCGGCATGTTCTTGCGGGCGGGAGCTGTGCGGCAGGGCTCCTGCAACAGGTGCTTGCCGTCGGCGCTGAGCCGGCATTCCGGCAACCGCCGGTACTCGTCAAGGGAATCGGCGCCAGCGGCCGGGCCGGAAAGCCCGGCGGCCAGCACCAGCAGGAGTGGAAAATTCATGATGCCCTCCTCGGCGTACGGCCATCATACGCCGCAGAGGGCTGGAGCGGCGCGGCTTTACTTTGCCGCCGGAGCTTCGCCCGAGACTTGCGCAGGCACCTCGGCAGCGGCAGCAGTTGCGGCAGGTGTTGCGGCCGGCGCCACTAGCGGTGCCGCCGCGGGTGCGGAAACCTGTGGCGCCGAAGCCGAAGCCGGGGCCACCACCTGTTGCTGCGCCTGCATCGGCGCCATCGTCACCGACAGGATGCCGGTGGCCGGCAGCAGCGGCACCAGCAGCAGCGCCACGATGTTGATGATCTTGATCAGCGGGTTGACGGCCGGGCCGGCAGTATCCTTGTACGGGTCGCCCACGGTATCGCCGGTCACCGCCGCCTTGTGCGCGTCGGAGCCCTTGCCGCCGTGGTTGCCGTCTTCGATATACTTTTTCGCGTTATCCCATGCACCGCCACCGGTAGTCATCGAGATCGCCACGAACAGACCGGTGATGATGGTACCCATCAGCAGGCCGCCCAGTGCGCGCGGGCCAAGCAGCATGCCAACCAGGATCGGCACCAGCACTGGCAGCAGCGAAGGCGCAATCATTTCCTTGATGGCGGAAGCGGTCAGCATGTCGACAGCCTTGTCGTACTGCGGCTTGCCGGTACCGTCCATGATGCCCTTGATGTCGCGGAACTGGCGGCGTACCTCCACCACCACGGCGCCGGCAGCGCGGCCCACAGCCTCCATCGCCATGGCACCGAACAGGTACGGAATCAGGCCGCCGATGAACAGGCCCACGATCACCATCGGGTCGGACAGGTCGAAGGTCATCGACATGCTGCGCGATTCCAGCGCGTGCGTGTAGTCGGCAAACAGCACCAGTGCGGCCAGGCCGGCGGAACCGATCGCATAGCCCTTGGTCACGGCCTTGGTGGTGTTACCCACCGCATCCAGCGGATCGGTAATGGCGCGCACGGAGTCCGGCATGCCCGACATTTCGGCGATGCCGCCGGCGTTGTCGGTGATCGGGCCATAGGCATCCAGCGCCACCACGATACCGGCCATCGACAGCATCGAGGTTGCCGCGATCGCAATGCCGTACAGGCCGGCCAGCTTGAAGGAAACCAGGATCGCCACGCAGACAGCCAGCACCGGCCACGCGGTGGACTTCATCGACACGCCCAGGCCGGCGATGATATTGGTGCCGTGGCCGGTGGTCGAAGCTTCCGCGATGTGGCGCACAGGAGTGAACTCGGTACCGGTGTAGAACTCGGTGATGTAGACCATCAGGCCAGTCAGCACGATGCCAACGACGGTAGCGCCGAGCATCTTGTAGCGCATGTCATTGTCAGGCCAGATATACCAGGTGACGATCACGAAGCCGATCAGCGACAGGCCGGCAGCCCACCACAAGCCGGTGTACAGCGCCGACATGATCTTCTTGCCAGGCTTGGCCTTGACCATCGAGCAGCCGATGATGGAGCCGATGATGGACACTGCGCCCAGCAGCATCGGATAGATCGCAGCTTGCGCCGGCGCGCTGGTGATCATCAGCGCGCCAAGCAGCATGGTCGCGATCAGGGTCACCACATAGGTTTCGAACAGGTCGGCCGCCATGCCGGCGCAGTCGCCCACGTTGTCGCCCACGTTGTCGGCGATCACCGCAGGGTTGCGCGGATCGTCCTCAGGAATGCCGGCCTCCACCTTGCCCACCAGGTCGGCGCCAACGTCAGCGCCCTTGGTAAAGATGCCGCCGCCCAAACGGGCGAAAATCGAGATCAGGGAAGCACCGAAGGCCAGGCCGATCATCGGCTTCAGCACTTCATGCACATTAGGTGACGGGTTGGGAGCGCCAGGAGTGCCCATCACGGTAAGGACCCAGTAGAAACCGGCCACACCAAGCAGGCCCAGGCCCACCACCAGCATGCCGGTGATGGCGCCGCCCTTGAAGGCGACATTGAGCGCTTCGTTCATGCCCACCGACGCAGCCTGCGCGGTACGCACATTGGCCCTTACCGACACATTCATGCCGATAAAGCCGCAAGCGCCGGAAAGCACGGCGCCAAGAAGGAAGCCGATGGCGGTCTTCATATCGATCGCCGCCCCGATGGCTACCAGCAAGACAACACCGACAATGGCGATGGTGCGGTACTGGCGGGCCAAGTAGGCCGCAGCACCCTGCTGGATGGCTGTCGCGATTTCCTGCATGCGGGCGTTGCCCGCGTTCTGTCCAAGAATCCAGCTGCGCGCCCACAGCCCGTACACCACTGCGAGCACGCCGCACGCAATCGCGAACCACAAACTTGCTGCCATAAATTGCCCCCTTACGTTATTAGAATCAAAAGCTACAAAACGAACTCGGTACTACCCGAACTACGTACTGCAAAACTTTGACACTTCACGGCCAGGGGGCCGCCTTGTAAACCCGGTAAACCTGGGTCTGACCCAAGGGTCAGACCCGTCATGATCCGCAGTCCGCGGCTTCGGCATGCCGGGGGTCAGACCCTTGGGTCTGACCCGGACTTACCGGGTCTAAAGAAAAAGCGGGCCGTAACGCCCGCTAGTGTGATTTAGCTGTTCAGAGCCGCGAATGCACGGTCGCGAATCTCTTCGACTGGACCAACGCCTTCGATCTTGCGGTATTTAGGCGCACCAGGCTGGCCCGATTTGGCCCACTCGCCGTAGTAGCCGAGCAGCACTTCGGTCTGGTTGTGGTAAACGTCCAGGCGTTTCTTGACGGTTTCTTCCTTGTCGTCGTCGCGCTGCACCAGGTCTTCGCCGGTGACATCGTCCTTGCCTTCGACTTTAGGAGGATTGAATTTGACGTGGTAAACACGGCCCGAAGCCGGGTGGCTGCGGCGGCCGCTCATGCGCTCGACGATCTGGTCGTCCGGCACGGCGATTTCGAGAACGTAGTCGATTTTGACGCCTGCGTCCTTCATCGCGTCGGCTTGCGCGGTGGTACGCGGGAAGCCGTCAAACAGGTAACCATTGGCGCAATCCGGCGCCTTCAGGCGGTCTTTCACCAGCCCGATGATGATGTCGTCCGAAACCAGCTGGCCAGCGTCCATCACTTTTTTAGCGGCCAGGCCAAGTTCAGTACCTTCCTTGATTGCGGCACGCAGCATGTCGCCGGTCGAAATCTGAGGGATGTTGTACTTTTCTTTGATGAAATTGGCCTGGGTGCCCTTGCCGGCTCCTGGTGCTCCTAACAGAATGAGACGCATGAATGTTCCTAAACGATTTAATAATAATTTTTGATGATGCCTTAGCCACCTTGCTAGAAACTTACCACAGAAGTTGGCTTATCCGCCACTTTTGTAGAGTGCTTGCACACGCGCCAGGTCTTCCGGGGTATCCACACCTGCCGCCGGGGCGGAATCGGTCACGTGTACGGCAATGGGGTATCCATGCCACAGGACGCGCAGCTGCTCCAGGGCTTCAATCCCCTCCAGCGGCGACACTTCCAGCGCCGGGTAGGCTTGCAGGAAGTCGTTTCGATAGGCGTACAGGCCGATATGGCGCAAGGGAACGTAGCCGGCCGGCAGGGCCGATTTGTCCTTGGCGAAGGCATCGCGGTGCCACGGGATGGTGGCACGGCTGAAATAGAGGGCGCGGCCCTGCTTGTCCAGCACTACCTTCACCACGTTCGGGTTGAAGGCGTCGGCTGCATCGTGCAGCGGGTGGGCGCAGGTGGACATCGGCACGTCTGAGCCGATGCGGGCGGCCGCCGCTTGCAGCAGCACGGGGTCGATCAGCGGCTCATCGCCCTGCAGGTTGACCACCACAGCGTCCGGCGCCAGATTCAGGGCGCGCGCCACTTCGGCGATGCGGTCGGTGCCGGACGGATGGTCGGCACGGGTCATGAAGGCTTCGATACCGTGCTGTTCGCAGGCGTCTTTAATAGAGGCGTGGTCGGTGGCGACGACGATGCGGGCGGCGCCGGCTTCTTTCGCGCGTTCGGCGACGCGCACCACCATCGGCTTGCCGCCCAGGTCGGCCAGGGGCTTGTTGGGCAGGCGGGTCGAGGCCAGGCGGGCCGGGATGATGACGATGAAGGACACCGCTTACTCCGTGGTGTCTGGCAGGGAGCGCGCTTCGTCTGCCCACATGATCGGGATGCCGTCGCGGATCGGGTATGCCAGGCGATCGCCTTTGCAAATCATTTCCTGGGCTTTTTTGTCGTACTCCAGAGGGCCCTTGCACACAGGGCAGACCAGGATATCAAGCAGGCGTGCGTCCACGTAGTTTCTCCACAATTTGATCGGCCAGCGCTGCGTCGATGCGGGCGCTGACTGGAACGACCCAGATTCTTGGATCGTTGCGTAATTCTTCAATTTGCCAGCATTTTACTGCATCCTTCTCCGTCACCAGAATAAAGTCCGCCTCGATATTGGCAAAAGGACGGTCTTTAAAGTCGTGATGGTCGGGCAGCGGCAGCTCGATCGGCGCGATCCCCGCAGCGCGCAGCATGCCGAAGAAGCGGGATGGATTGCCGATTCCGGCGGCAGCAACCACGCGCAGTCCGGCGCGCTGCGCCAGTTCGGCCAGCGTCATGCGCTCACTGCGATCGCCAAGACGCTCTGCCATGTCGCCGGCGAGGCGCATCTGCCATGGCGCAGCTGGCGCGAGTGGACGGGTTGCGCCCGGTGGCGCGACTGCCGCAGACAGCGCGGCCGTCAGCTCCGGCGCGTTGACCACGGTGAAGTCGCGTTTGCGAGAGGACGGCTCGCGCAGGGGCCCGGCCGGCAGCGTCCAGCCGTTGCCGACGCCACGGCCGTCGAACAGAACGATTTCCACATCGCGCGCCAGTGCGTAATGCTGCAAGCCGTCATCGGTGACGATTACGTTGACTTCCGGGTGGGCCGCCAGCAAGGCACGCCCCGCAGCGGCACGTGCACGTCCAACGAACACCGGACACCCCGTGCGGGCAGCAATCAGGACCGGCTCATCCCCCACCTCGGCCGGCGTCGACCCGGCGCCGACTTCCCGCGACGCCGCATCCTTGCTGCCAAACCCGCGCGAAACTACGCCCGGCCGAAAGCCGGCCGCACGCAACGCATCCACCAGCCAGATGGTCAGAGGCGTCTTGCCCGTGCCGCCAATGAAAATATTCCCGACGACGACGACCGGCACCGGCAGGCGCTCGGCCTGCGAAATGCCAACTGCATACAAACCGCGCCGCACAGCAGCCAGCCCCCGGAAAACCAGGGACAAAGGCCAGAGCGCGCATGCCAGCGCGCCCCGCCGCAGCCACTCGCGCGAGAACGTCGTCTCGAGGGAAGAGGCCATTACCTGGCCTGGGCAGTCTGTGCCTCGAAGGTCACACGCTCAAAACCAGCCACACGCGCCGCTTCCATCACGTTGATCACCATCTGGTGCATCGCGAACTGGTCGGCGTTGATCTTGACGATCGGGTTGGCGCCCTTGGCAGCGGCCTTCATTTGCTCGGACAGGCCAGCCACGTCGTGGAACGCCACTGGCTCGCCGTTGATGGTGTAGTTGCCCTTGGCGTCCACCGTCACGTTCAGGTCGTTCGGCTGCTCCACCGTCTTTTCCGCATCGGCGGTCGGCAAGGTGATTTTCAGCTCGGTGAACTTGCTGTAAGTGGTGGTGATCATCAGGAAGATCAGGATCACCAGCAGCACGTCGATAAACGGGATCAGGTTGATCTCGGGATCTTCGCGCTTCTGGCCTCGGCGGAAATTCATCGCCATAAACTGATCCCTCGCTTATTTGCGGGTGTTGTGGACCACGTCCACGAACTTGACCGCCTGCTGCTCCATGTCGATGACGAAGGAGTCAACCAGGGCGCGGAAGTGGCGGTAGAACACCAGGGTCGGCATCGCGATCGCCAGGCCGAAGCCGGTGTTGTACAGCGCAACCGAGATACCGTGCGCCAGTTGCGCCGGGTTAGCGCCGGAAGAGTTCTGCGAACCGAAGATCTCGATCATGCCGACGACGGTACCGAACAGGCCCATCAGCGGTGCCAGGGTAGCGATGGTGCCGAGGGTGGTCAGGAAGCGCTCCAGCTCATGCGCCACGGCGCCGCCCGCCTCTTCGATCGACTCCTTCATCACATCGCGCGGAGCGTTGACATTACGCAACGCTGCCGAAAGAACAACGCCCAGTTGGGACGATTTTTCCAGTTTGGTGATGATCTCGTTGTTGATATTTCCGCTGCGATAGACGCGTACTACTTCGTCCAGCAGTGTCTTCGGAATGATGCGCGAACGGCGCAGGTACATCAGGCGTTCAACGATCAGCGCAAGGGCAACGATGGAAGCGATCAGCAGAGGCCAGATCGGCCAGCCGGCGGCTTGGAAAATTGCGAGCAAGACATACTCCTAAGAAAGAAAACCTAAACGCGCAATGTAGCGTGTCGAGAGCTATCAGGCAAGTGTGCGCATTCTTCACATTTTCTGTGGACAACATTGTTGGCAATCCAACTATTTCACATTAACCCCATGATTTGATTATGATTTTTTCTAATGCAAAAATTTTCATCAGTTCTGGAAGGACCAGTTCTGCACATATTCTGTGGACAAAATTGTGGGGAATGGAAGCTTTTATATGCTAAGCCTTTGATCGGAAAGCGAATTATTCTCAAGCACAAAAAATGCGCACTGGCACTTTTCCTGCTTTTCCCCATCTGTGCACTTCTTCACATATTCTGTTGATAAGATTGTTAGCAAGGCTACGCTTGAGGGGTAAAGTACTTGATCTATAAGGACTTTCTTGCCATGCGTAAAAATTTCGCACAGAAATGTCCAGCGTTGTTCCTGACCCCGAAGTGGACATTTTTCCGCCTTCCCCACAAATTCTGTGGACAAAAGTGTGAGCAAGGCCGCAGGAGGTGGTGCAAGTCGTTGATCTGCAAAGACATTCGTTTCATGCTCAATTTTTGGGCAGCAATTTTCCCCACAGCTTCTGTGGATAAAATTGTTAGCAAGGGACAGGCTGGAGTGCCAAGTCCTTGATTTCTAAAATGAAAGTTACCCTGCAAACATTTTCATCACGCAAGTTTCAGGTCCGAAAAGTTCCTCACACATTCTGTGGATATCTTTGTGCGTAACAGCCGCTCGCTATCGCAAAGTCCTTGATCTATAAGGAAATTCGACAATTGCCCGCTTATGTAGCATAGGCGTTTACCCTTAATAATCATGTGTTTACAAATAAAACTTGCGGTATGAAGTGATATATGACATAAGCATGACCGCTTTCAAAAAGTGTGGACAGGTCCAATGATCAATAGCCCCGAACCCAATCAAGTCATCTCAGTCAGTGCCCTCAACCAGGCCGTCGCACGCCTGCTGGAGCGTTCATTCCCTTTGCAGTGGATATCTGGGGAAATCTCTAATTTCACGCGGGCAAGCTCGGGCCATTGGTATTTCACCCTGAAGGATGATGCGGCCCAGGTGCGGGCGGTCATGTTCCGCGGCCGCGCCCAGTACGCCGGTTTCGTGCCGCGCGAGGGCGACAAGGTCGAGGTACGGGCCCTGGTTACCCTGTATGGGCCGCGCGGCGATTACCAGATTAATGTGGAAGCGATCCGCCGTGCCGGCGTGGGTTCCCTGTTTGAAGCTTTCCAGCGACTGAAGGAGCGGCTGGCCGCGGCCGGGCTGTTCGACAGCGAGCGCAAGCGCGCCCTGCCCCTGTTCCCGCGCACCATCGGCATTGTGACCAGCCCGCAGGCGGCAGCCCTGCGCGACGTGCTGATTGCGCTGCGCCGCCGGGCGCCCCACGTCAATGTGGTGCTTTACCCTACCCTGGTGCAAGGCCAGCAGGCAGCCGCCCAGATTGCTGCAGCTATCGACACTGCCTCGCGCCGTGCCGAATGCGATGTGCTGCTGGTAGTGCGCGGCGGCGGCAGCATGGAAGACCTGTGGTGCTTCAATGAAGAAGTGGTCGCTTACGCCGTGGCCAATTGCAATGTGCCGGTGGTTTCCGGCGTTGGCCACGAAACCGACTTCACCATCTGCGACTTTGCCGCCGACGTGCGCGCCGCCACGCCAACCGCAGCAGCCGAACTGGCCGCGACACCGCGTGCCGACTGGCTCGGTTCGCTGCGTGCCGATGCCACCGACCTGCGCCGCGCCATGCGCCGTGCCCTGAGCGATGCTACGCAAACCCTGGACAACCTGCAGCGCCGGCTGCTCAGCCCAACCGCCCGCATCGCGCAGCAGCGCATGCAGCTGCAAAGCCTGTCCACGGCCATGATGCACGCCACGCGCAACCCGCTGCAGCAGGCCCGCTTCACGGTCGAACGCCTGGCTGGCCGCCTGGCGGCCCGCAAACCGGACGCGAGCAAAGTGCGGGCTGCGATGGAAGCTTTGCAGCACCGCGCTGGCGCCAGCATGCGCACGCAGCTGTCGCAACGGCGCGATGCACTGAACGCGCTGTCGGCGCAGCTCGAATTACTCAATCCCCAGCGCACGCTGGAACGCGGCTACGCCATCGTCACCGATGCCGCAGGCGCCGTGTTGCGCGACCCGGCACATATCAGGCCGGGACAACCGCTGGGCGTCCGCCTGGCCGAGGGCAGCGCCGAAATCGGCGTAGCCACCGTGCAGTCAACGCTTACCTAGCGTTCGTATTACAATAGTGGCCGTTTCGGCAAAAATAACTTTTCGTCTCAATCAAAAGGAAACATTCATGGAACATACCCTGCCACCACTGCCGTATGCAATGGACGCGCTGCAGCCGCACATCTCCAAGGAAACCCTGGAATTCCACTACGGTAAGCATCACCAGGCTTATGTCACCAACCTGAACAACCTGATCAAGGGCACCGAGTTCGAAAACCTGTCCCTGGAAGAGATCGTCAAGAAGTCTTCCGGCGGCGTGTTCAACAACGCGGCCCAGGTTTGGAACCACACCTTCTACTGGAACTGCATGGCTCCTAACGCCGGCGGCGCACCTACCGGTGCCCTGGCTGACGCCATCAACGCCAAGTTCGGCTCCTTCGACAACTTCAAGGCTGAATTCACCAAGTCCTGCGTGGGCAACTTCGGTTCCGGCTGGACCTGGCTGGTGAAGAAGGCTGATGGCTCCGTCGAGATCGTCAACACCTCCAACGCTGCGACCCCGCTGACCGGCGCCGACAAGCCTCTGCTGACCTGCGACGTATGGGAACACGCTTACTACGTTGACTACCGCAACGCACGTCCTAAGTACGTTGAAACCTTCTGGAACCTGGTGAACTGGAACTTCGTGGCCCAGAACTTCGCTTGATCGCGGTTCTTCGCCACATCGAAAAGCCCGCTTCAAGCGGGCTTTTTTCAATTGGAGAGGCAATGACTGAGCAGCAGAAGACACAAGACCGCATCATCATCGATCAACTCGGCGCCATCCTCATCATTCTTGGCATTGTTGAACTGTGCTGGGGCATGTATGCCGCGCCGAAAGGGCAATTCAAGCTGGACTTCGGCCTTTTGCTGGTTGGACTGTTGGTCCTGTTCGGCAATATGCGCATCGTTTCAGGCGTGCGCTGGCTCGCCTGGCTTGGCCTGGTGCCTGCTGCCGCGGGATTGCTGGCTCCCTTTTTCATCACACCGATGGGACTGCTGATGACGGAAATCCGCCTGGTCCCGCTGCAGCTGCTGGCTATTACTGTGCCCAATCTTGTCTTGCTGATTGTTAGTGTCGCGGTGATCCGCCGGCTTGGCAGCGCTCCCGTCCTGGCGGCCCGCGCCAATGCCGGCCGCAAGATGCGCGACATGCGTGTCCCGCTTGCCCTGGGTGTGGTGGCCGCAATCATCATGCAGGGCGGAGCAGCAGTCGGCCTGAATGGAACGCACGCCCGCAAGGCGAAACAACTGGTCGCGGAGCGCATGGGGCCGAAGTACCAGTACCATACGATTTTCATTGGCGCTACGACCGGTTCAGAAAACTACTTCGAAGCCAACGTGCAGGCATGGAACGAGAATGAGCTGCTGCTCATTCCCGTGCGCTGGAATCAATAGCGCGGCTGCACGCTGATCACGACCTTGCCGAAGTGGTTGCCTGAGGCCAGGTGCTGGTAAGCCTCGCGTGCTTCGTGGATGTCGAACACGCGGTCCACCACCGGCTTGATATTGCGCTGTGCGACCAGGCGCGACAAGTCTTCCTGCATCTTGCGGCTGCCCACGTAGATGCCGCTCATGCTCTTGCCGCCGATGACGATGCCCAGCAGCTGCACGCTGGTCTCAAAGCCGCCACCCAGGCCGCCGATCACGGCCACCTTGCCGCCCATGCTGGCCGAGGCGATCGAGCGCGCCAGCGTGTCCTGGCCGCCCACTTCCAGCACAAGGTCAACTCCCTGGCCGTTGGTGGCGCGCAGCACTTCGTCCTGCCACTCGGGAGTCTTGCGGTAGTTGATCAGGACGTCCGCACCCAGTGCCCGCGCCCGTTCCAGCTTGGTGTCGCTGGACGAAGTGACGATGGTGCGCACGCCGGCCGCCTTGGCCAGCTGCAGCGCCCAGACCGACACGCCGCCGGTGCCCAGCAACAGCACCGTGTCGCCGGCTGTCAAACCACCCACCACGAACAGCGCATTCCAGGCCGTGACGCCGGCGCAGGTCAGGGTGGCCGCTTCTTCATAACTCAGGTGCGCCGGCACGGCTGCCAGGCCGCCTTCGCGAATCACCAGTTCTTCCGACAGCACGCCGTTGCTGCCGGCACCCAGCGTTATGGCCGTCTTGGCGGGCGAGACCTTGCCCTCTTCCCACTCAGGGAAGAAAGTGGTGGCAACACGGTCGCCGACGCGAAAACGTTCGACACCCGGGCCAACTTCGATCACTTCGCCTGCGGCATCGGAGCCCGGCACAACGGCGCCTTCGCCACCAGTCGGGTAAGTGCCCTGCGCCACCATCAGGTCGCGATAGTTCAGCGAAACGGCGCGCACTTTGACGCGCACTTCGTGGTACTGCAGTTCGCGTTTAGGCAGCTTGACGGCTTCCAGGCTCTCGATACCGCCGCCAGGGGTGATTTGGTAAGCGTGCATTTGGATCTCCTTACAAGTTGTGGTTAAGTGAGAAGAACTATATAGTTTCCCCACGATCCACAGTGGTGGAGTTTTATCGACAGATTGTCGACTAAAAGGAAACAATATGAATGAGCGCCTGAATGGCATCAACGTCTTTGTGCAAGCAGTGGAAGCCGGCAGCTTTTCCGCCGCCGCGACCCGGCTGCACCAGACCCGTTCCGCCGTCGCCAAGGCCATCGCGCGGCTGGAAGAAAGGCTCGGCGTGCGCCTGTTCCATCGCACCACGCGCAGCCAGAACCTGACCGAAGCCGGCCAGTCCTATTACGAACGCTGCGTGCGCGCACTGGCCGAACTGGATGCAGGCGAGGCCTGCATCGGCACCGGCCGCAGCGAGCCGACCGGGCGCCTGCGCATCAGCGTGCCGGTGCTGTTCGGCCGCCAGTTCGTTGCGCCGCTGATGATGGACCTGGCCCAGCGCTACCCGCAGCTGACCATCGATATCTCCTTCAATGACCGCGTGGTCGACCTGCTGGACGAAGGCTTCGACCTTGGCTTGCGCGTCGGCCCGCTGGCGGACAGCAGCAGCCTGGCCGCGCGCCACCTGGGCCAGCAGCGCATGCTGATCTGCGCTGCGCCGTCATACCTGAAGGAGCATGGCCAGCCGAAGACCCTTCAGGATGTGACCGGGCACGCCGGCATCATCTATTCGCGCGGGCGCGTGGTGAAGGGATGGACGCTATCCACGCCGGATGGCCGCACGCAAGACTTGATGCCGCAGCAGCGCATGCTGGTGGATGATCTGCAGGTGATTGCCGATGCCGCGGCACGCGGCATGGGACTGGCCTGGCTGCCATGCTGGCTGATTGCCCCGTACGTGAAACGGGGCGAGTTGAAAGTGCTGTTTGACTGCGGGGAATTGGAAGCCTCACAAATGCACCTGGTATGGCCCCACACTCCCTACATGCCCGCCAAGCTGCGTGTCGCGATCGACACGCTGCTGGAGGTTACGCCAATCTACCTGGCAAGCGCGGAGCAGAACCCCGCGGTGCCTTACCAGCGCCAGCGCAGCGACAAACCAAAGACCCGGTCGTAAGGCTGGCTGGCGGGGTCTTGTCGACCCTCAGGGTTTACATCTTCCAGTGGAGGCCAGCCGAAACCGAACGTCCGGTCTGGACCGTACCGAAATTGCTCACCTGCGCGTTGCCTGCATTGCCGAAGTGATAGTACTGCTGCTGCATTTCGTTGGTCAGGTTGACGCCACTGATATCGAACGACAGGCTATCGTTGATTTTGTAGGAGATCTGGACGTCCACACTCTTTTCCGGGTGACGCCAGATACCGATCGGATTGGCAAACAAGGCGGCCTCATTGCTGGCCAGGAAGCCGGAGCGCCAGACATAGGACAGGCGCGCGCTGACCGGGCCCTTTTCGTAAGCCAGGGTGGCGTTATAGGAGCTCCTGGACACGCCGAAGAACGGCGTCTCGAGCTGGGCGACGATGACGCCCGCATCATTGGCGTCGGGCACGTTCTGCGACGAAGTCAGTCGCGTATAGCTGCCCTGGAATCCCAGGCCGTCCAGCAGGCTCGGCAGCCCTTTCGGGAAGTAGATCAAGCCAAGCTCGGCGCCCTTGATCGTGCCGTTGGAAGCGTTGACCGGCGAGTTGATGACGTAGTCATAGCCGTTCGTGTGGTCGCCGCCCGAGGTCGAGTTGCGGAACGGGTCGTTGGCCGGATCGACGTGAACCCGGTGACGCAGGTTCACGACCAGGCCGTCGATCTTGCGCTTGAACAGCGTGCCGTACAGTGCGCTGTCCTTCTGGAAGTACCACTCAGCCGTCAGGTCGAGGTTCTTGGAGCGCGTCGGTTTCAGGTCCGGGTTGCCGCCGCTGCCCGAACCGTAACCCACCTTCGAAACGTCGTCACCCAGTTGCAAGACAGGGTTCAGGTCACCGAAGTTCGGGCGGCGCAGGGTTTCACCATAGTTGGTGCGCAGCACGACGTCCTTGGATGCATCGTAAATCAGGGTCATGCTGGGCAGGAACTTGCTGGTCGACTTGCTGGCACTGGACGAGGTGACCGCCTTGGTGGTGGCATCCACCTTATAGAAGGTCATGTCGGTATCGACCTTGACGTAGCGCAGGCCGAAATTGCCGCGCAGGCGACGGCCGAACAGCTCGTTCTGGGTATTCCCCATCAGGAACAGGTTGCTCGTCTTCTCATCGACCTCGAACGTCTTCTGCAGGCTCAGTTTGTCCGACGTCTGGAAGTTCGCATCGGCAGAATTCAAGAGCTTGCGCCAGTCGTCGATATGGTCGCGGATGTAGTAGGCATTGGGCTCCACCCAGGAGCGCGGCACGTCGGAGATGTCCGTGCCGAAGTTGGAGTTGGTGGAGGAATACTCCGGCCCCAGCGCGGCCAGGTTGCGGTTCAGGGTGCCCGATTGGGTCCGGTTGGCTTCCGAGGCCTTGCGGTCGTCGAAGCGCACGCCAAAGTGGATCGTCTCCAGCGCACCCCAGTTGGCATCGTAGACGCCCGTCAGATTGGCCGTCGCGGCGCTGCCCTTGTTGCGGTTGGCGTTATCGAAGAATTGCGCAACATTCCACTTGGCCGGGTTGGCCAGGTCGGCATCGTCGTTGAAATGGAATGCAGTGTTGTTGCCGCCGGCATTGAAGTCGACGTCGATGGACGGTGCAACGCGATCAATCCGGGTGGCGGTGAATTCCGAGTGATAGCTGCTGGATTGGTACGACAGGTCACCTTCCAGCTTCAGGCGGTCGCCAAGGTCCCACTTGCCGTTCAGAGCATAAACGCGGGAATCGGTGGCCGACGTGGTGTAGTCGCCGCTGTTGAAGCCATAGACGTTATTGACATGACGGCTCTTGATAACGTTCGTTCCCGGGAACGTCGTGATCGTGCCCGCAGGGTTGCTGCCGAGATCCCCCCACCAATCAACGAAGCTGAACAGCAACCGGTTGAAGGCCTTGTCACGATAACCGTTGTACATCGATTCGAAGGTGTAGACCGAATCGCTGTTCGGTTTCCACTGCAAGGCGATATTGGCGGCAGGACGCTTGCGCACCCCCTCAAGGTCGCTCTGGAAGACCGCGTCACGCGCCAGGTAATAAGGATAAGCTTTGCCGTTGAAATCCAGCGTCGAACCCTCCGCCATCGGCAAGCCGGTATGGGTGCCAGGGGTCCAGATCTTGTTGTCGAAGATGCGCTGCAAGGGCGTGTAACCTGGGGGAACTTCGGCCGCATTCGGGCTGGTAAACGGCACCATGGCGCCCGGCGTCACGCTTTCATTGCGGTATTTCGTCCGGGTAGCCGACAGGTTGACCAGGGCACCGAATTCGCCGACGCCGGTTTGCCAGCGGTTGCTTAACATGGCGCTGAGCTGCGGGTTCGCCTTCTTCGCGGGATCGAGATAGGTTTCACGCGCCGAAAGCGAAACTTTCGGCCCCTTGAAATCGAACGGCCGCAGCGACTTGACGTCTACCTGGCCTGCAATGCCGGTTTCCAGCTGGCTGGCGTCGCGCGTCTTGTAGACGTCAATCTGGCGCACCAGGGTCGAGGGAATGTCCTGCAATGCGACCTGCGTGCCGGACGCGGTAAAAATCGTGCGGCCGTTCCAGGTGGTTTGCAGGTCCGGCAGGCCACGGATGGACAAGGTGCCGACCTCGCCGCCGGCGCGGTTGGTAACCTGGATCCCCGTTACGCGCTGCAGCGCTTCGACGACATTGTTATCGGGCAGCTTGCCGATGTCTTCGGCAACGATCGATTCCACCACCTGGTCGTTGGTGCGCTTGATCGCCAGGCTCTTGATCAGCGATGCCTTGACGCCCGTGACGACCACGGTCGCGCTGTCGGCCGGCTCCGCCTTTTCGGCGGCCTCTTGCGCCCACACCGAAGCGCTGCTCAGCAGGCCGGTGGCCAGCATGCAGGCGACGGTGGTTTTCAAATTCAACTGGTGTTGCATCTGTAGTCTCCCTGAGTTGGTTTTTGTTGAAACCGAATGTAGGGGAACTACTGCAATGCAATCCAATTAATTCTTTTCCGACTTTAATACCAGTTTTGATATCGAGCACGCGGACGTCCCAGTGGGAGGCGCGCTCGCGCGAACCTTCCCGCGCCCTCGGCGGGCGCAGTGTTGTAGCCTTACCGCAACAGCATTTAACTGCCGCGTTCGACGTCGTCGCGTTCCTGGCGTTTGGCGTCCGGCATCGATTCGACATGGTCGACGTCGATATCGCCGCCGTCCGGAGCCGGCGTATCGCGGCCGACACTGGCGCGCTCACCGGTGCCCTGGGCATCGGAATCGCTGTCGAGTTCGGTGTCTCCGGGGCCTGGCGGGCGGGCGCCCTGCAGGTCGCTGCCGGAATCGGATGAGTCGCTGGGGCCAAGCGCCCCGGTGCCATGGCCCTTGCTGACTTCGCGGTCAGGCTGGACTGGCATATTGTCGGGGTCGAGGGTACTGGTTCCTGACATGGTGTCCTCCTGTTTCCATTAATTTAACGAATTCGGGCATCAGGGGGCGCAGTGTTGGAAGATGCCAACACTGTGTTACACGGGCAATAAACTTGAAACATCTTCGGCCATAGGCCGGTTGTACCGAATTTCCCCTTTAAGTATAAGGTTTTCCCAAGATGTAACTTTCAAAAAATACGGAACTCATCCTCACCTGATGCTTTCGTTTGGCGTTTGATTCAGATCAAAAAGGCATTTACCTTAGGTCAACACTAGTACAATTCAGGCTTGAACAAATTGCACAGGAGTGCCTGCAGAATGAGTAGTTTTGACGCAACAAATAAGCGCCTGAAAAATATTCATACTCGCATCCCGGAATTCCCGGAAGACCTGGTACGCCTGCTGCGCATGACCTATCACGTCCAGAAACGCATGAAGGATCTGGCGAATTCGGTGCTGCGCAAGTATGACCTGGTTGATGCCAGCTACATGGTGCTGGCGGTGCTGTATGGGTCGGAGAACGAGACTTCGACCGCTTCCAACCTGGGTGAAGCCTGCATGGAGAAGCCGGCCAACCTGACCCGGGTATGCAACGACCTGGAAGCGCAGGGCCTGATCACCCGCGGCAACCGCCCGGGCGACCGCCGTTGCGTGATGATCACCCTGACCGACGCAGGCCGCAACCTGATCGAGCAAGTGATGCCGGAAGTCTGGTCGCGCACCACCCGCGCCTACGACGGCTACAACGGCGACGATATCCGCGTACAGGAACAACTGTTCAAGCGGCAGCTGGCCAACCTGGACGTCACCGCTTAAATGAAAGTCGGGGTCAGGTCTGGCAATCGGACAAAAAAGTACGATTGCCAGACCAGACCCCGACATTAATAAAAAAA